>Ga0180436_10000039_pt1 | contig 130321 bp, 113 predicted proteins | sample SS_ome_2_FD_132434 | JGI IMG/M metagenome (GOLD analysis project Ga0180436, IMG submission 132434) | Hypersaline lake sediment archaeal communities from the Salton Sea, California, USA - SS_3_S_2 metaG | ecosystem: Environmental > Aquatic > Non-marine Saline and Alkaline > Hypersaline >...
GGATATGTGGGGATATTGTTTTAACGATAAGGTATAAGCTGTAAGTTTTCAGTTGCTTAGTGCATAGTTTCATAATTACTGTTACGTCTTCATTTAGTTATCAGAACAGCATTAACCGCAAAGGCGGAAAGGACGCAAAGAAAGATCTTTTTTTACAAGAACGGCACCCGATTCGAAGAATGATTATCCTTTGCGTACTTTCCGTCTTGAGCGAAGCGGGCGGTGAAAGCTATTTGTTTTAAAACACATAACCGAATTTACGAATCGAAGTACTTCGTGCTTAAGGCCGCGGCTTATTGCTTTCCCTGTTTTTGAATCTTGGCCCAGGTATCCCGCAAGGTCACAATCCGATTAAAAACAGGTTTGCCGGGTCTGGAATCGAACGTATCGGCGCAAAAATAGCCCTGACGTAAAAATTGATAGCGTGCGCCCGGACTGGCCTCCAGCAGACTCGGTTCCACATAGCTGTTTGTTAAGATTTTGATGGAATTGGGGTTTAAATGATCTTTGAAGGTTTCACCGGCTTTCAAATCATTTGGATTTTCTTTGTTAAAGAGGTGTTCATACAGACGCACTTCTGTCTTAACCGCATGGGAGGCCGACACCCAATGTAAGGTTCCCTTGACTTTACGGCCATCTTCAGACCAACCACCCCGTGTTTCCGGGTCATAGGTGCAATGAATCGTAAGGATCTCACCGGTCTGCGGATCTTTTTCAACCTGCTGGCAGGTAATATAATAGGCATGCTTAAGCCGGACTTCACGTCCCGGGGCCAGGCGGAAAAACTTCTTGGGCGGTGTTTCCATAAAATCTTCTTTTTCAATCCAGAGCTCCCTGGAAAATGGCAGTTTGCGCTTGCCCATGGCGGGGTCCTCGGGATTGTTATCGGCTTCCAATTCCTCCACCTGGTCCGGTGGATAGTTGTCGATTACTATCCGAACCGGGTTGAGGACCCCCATGACGCGCGGGGCGCGTTTATTCAGATCCTCCCGGATGGTATATTCCAGTAGAGCCATATCCACCATGCTGTCTCTTTTGGCAACACCGATTCGTTCGCAAAAATTTTGGATGGCTTCGGGCGTAAATCCGCGACGCCGCAGGCCTGATATGGTGGGCATGCGGGGATCATCCCAGCCCGACACATGTCCTTCTTCCACCAATTGAATGAGTCGACGCTTGCTGAGCACCGTATAGCTGAGATTGAGGCGCGCAAATTCGATTTGCTGGGGATGATATACGTTTAATTCATCCAAGATCCAGTCGTACAATTGCCGGTTAATTTCAAACTCGAGGGTACAGATGGAATGGGTAATGCCCTCCAGAGAATCCGAAAGGCAGTGGGTGAAATCATACATGGGATAAATACACCAGTCATCGCCGGTGCGGTGATGCGATACCCGCCGAATTCGATAAAGTGTGGGATCCCGCATTAATAAATTGGGATGGGCCATATCGATTTTTGCACGCAATACATGCGCGCCATCTTGGTAGTTGCCCGCGCGCATTCTTTGAAACATTTCCAGATTTTCCTCGATACGCCGTGTACGAAAAGGGCTTTTCTTGCCGGGTTGGGTTAAGGTTCCCCGGTAGTCCCTGATTTCATCCGCACTGAGGCTGTCGACATAGGCCTTGCCTTTTTGGATGAGCTGGATGGCGAAGTTATAGAGCTGTTCAAAATAATCCGAAGCAAAAAATCGGCGTTGGCCCCAGTCAAATCCGAGCCAGCGGACGTCTGCCTGGATAGCATCAACATATTCAACGTCTTCTTTGGTGGGGTTGGTATCATCAAACCGAAGATTACAGGTGCCGTTGTAATCTGCCGCCAGCCCGAAATTCAAACAAATGGATTTGGCGTGGCCAATGTGCAAATATCCGTTTGGTTCCGGTGGGAAACGGGTTGCCACCTGACCGTTATATTTACCGGTTTGGTTGTCATCTTCAATAATATTGCGGATGAAGTTGGGTGGCGGGAAGCCGGCTGATTCGACAGATGAGGTCTTTTTCGATGGCGGCTTTGGTACAGTTTCCTTAGACATAATTTTGATATCCTTTATAAAAGTTGGATCGGTGCCATAAATTGCTTAATTTGAAACGATCGTTCGGTAGGCTTCAAGAAATTGGGCCTGGATATTGCGGGCTTTTAATTCGGCCGCCTGGGCCCTTTGTTCAGCTTCGTTGGCATCAGCAATCAAACGTTCTGCTTCGGCAATAAGCTGATTGGTGTTTTGGATTCGGCTTTCAATCTGTAACTGCATGGGTCTACGGATACGTTTTTTATTACGCCACGGTTCCAGAAATGTCTCGGTTTCTTGTTTTACCCGGTTGGCTTTTTCGATGGCCATTTCAGCAACACGTCGTGCTGCTTGTGCTTGCTGCCGGGCCTGTTTCGCCTTTTGGGTAGTGGCCAAAAGCATGTCATCGCCAACGGTTTCAGGGGCAGACATCTCTGTTGCGGGTGTTTGGAAAGCCGATTTATTGGCGGGATACCGCAGTTGTTCTTTCAGCGTTACCTTGTCAGGTGGCTTGGTCTTGGAAATATGAATCGTCCCACCGGGAGCAATCCATGTGTAAAGTGTCTCTGCAACGATATCTTGTTGAAAAAGAAGACAAAATAAGATACCGATGCTTATGGTTGCGTAGCGCATATTGCAGTGACCTGTCGAGCCGTGTGTATGAGAACGAAACAATTGTTGCAATCGCGTTTCATGAAATCGTGGAATACGATTATATGAACATCCATAGATTTTACAGGATTTCCCTTGAGTTCGTCAACCCAATATTAGCCAGGGTTCATCCAAAAACAGGCAAATTGGGTCGCGATGATCGATATCAGGCGGATTGGTTATTCAAGGATGAGTACTAACAAGGTGTTGTCATGTTGCCCAAGGTAGACCCCTCTCAAACCAAAAGTTGGCATGCGCTGCAAACGCATTTTCAGGAAATTAGAAATGCGCGTATGGATGCGTGGTTTCAAGAAGATTCCCGGCGATTTGAAGCTTTTTCAATGCGATTGGGCGACATTCTGGTTGATTATTCCAAAAACCGTATAAGCGGAAAAACATTGCAATTGCTATACCACCTGGCAGCGGAGGTTCATCTGGATGAGGCCATTGAAAAGATGTTCCAGGGGAAGCCCATCAATGAAACCGAAAACCGAGCTGTACTGCATGTGGCCCTCCGAAATCGATCTAATCATCCGATACGCGTAGATGGCAGGGATGTGATGCCGGCAGTGAACGCTGTCTTGAAACAAATACACGCTTTTTCGGATCAAGTTCGTTCAGGTGAATGGCGGGGTTATACCGGAAAAGCCATTAAAAATGTTGTCAATATCGGCATTGGCGGGTCTGATTTAGGACCCAGAATGGTGACAGCTTGTCTGAAGCCCTATGCCCAGTCCGGACTAGTGGTTCATTTTGTGTCCAACGTCGATGGCACGCATGTTACCGAGACCTTAAAATCATTGGACCCGGAAACCACACTTTTTTTAATCGCATCAAAATCTTTTACCACACAAGAAACCATGATCAATGCGGCTTCGGCGCGGCAATGGTTTCTTCAAAAGGCCGGTCAGGAAAAATATATTGCCAATCACTTTGTGGCTATTTCAACCAACAAGCCGGCGGTTATACAATTTGGCATTGATCCCAAAAATATGTTTCGATTTTGGGATTGGGTCGGTGGCCGCTATTCACTTTGGTCCGCTATCGGACTTTCAATTGCTTGCTATATCGGCTTTGAGAACTTTGAAAAGCTGCTCGCCGGTGCGCACGCGATGGACCATCATTTTCGAACCAGCCCGTTTTCAGAAAACTTGCCGGTCACACTGGCATTGATCGGTATCTGGTATAATAACTTTTTTGGGGTTGAGACCGAGGCAATCTTACCGTATGACCAGTACATGCACCGTTTTGCTGCTTATTTCCAACAGGGCAACATGGAAAGCAACGGCAAAACCGTAGACCGGAATAACAAACCGGTGACATACCAGACCGGTCCCATTGTTTGGGGGGAGCCCGGTACCAATGGCCAGCATGCTTTTTATCAATTGATACATCAAGGCACCAAACTGATTCCAACGGATTTTATCGCACCTGCCATCAGCCACAATCCCTTGGGGGATCACCATGACATTTTGCTCTCCAATTTTTTTGCTCAGACAGAGGCCTTGATGAATGGTAAAAACCAGGAAGAGGCTGCCGATGAATTGAGGTCTGCCGGCCACAGTGAGACGGAGGTCCAACGTTTGGCACCCCATCGGATGTTTGCGGGGAATCGACCCAGCAATTCAATTCTGGTGAAACAATTAACGCCCTATAACCTGGGTAGTCTGATTGCCATGTACGAACACAAGATTTTTGTTCAGGGCGTTATCTGGAATATTTTCAGCTTTGATCAATGGGGAGTTGCGTTAGGAAAACAGTTGGCAAATAAGATTTTACCAGAGCTCAAAGGCAAGGACGCAGTTGTGAACCACGATGCGTCCACAAACGGACTGATCAATGCCTATAAACAGATGAGGCGGCCTGAGTAAGCATGAAAAATAAAAAATTCTATAATATTCTCATGTACTCGCACGATACCTATGGGCTTGGCCACATCCGTCGTACTATAGCCCTGGCGTCGCGGTTTCGGAATTCTGAGACCAACGTCCTCATCCTAACCGGATCGCCCATCGCCGGACGCTTTTCATTACCGGATCAAATCGATTTTGTTCGTATCCCGGGAATGATCAAAAAAACCAATGAAGAATACTTGCCGCTTTCCATCAAAATTAATCCCGGTCATGCCCTCAATATCCGCAAACACATTATTTCGGCAACTGTAAAGTCTTTTCACCCGCATCTGGTTATTGTTGACAAGGAACCTTTGGGCCTGCGCAAGGAGATCGAACCGACGCTCAAATGGCTCCAAAAAAACGCACCCCGCACAAAAGCAGTCCTGGGGCTTAGGGACATCATGGATGATGCCGGAACCGTAATTGAATCCTGGCAGGAAAAGGGTATCTATAAGGCGCTAGATAAATACTACGGCGAAATATGGGTCTATGGCATTCAAAATTTTTATGATCCAATCCAGGAGTACGATATCCCGGACGGTATTGCTCAAAAAATGTATTTTACCGGTTATATCCCCCGTCAGGTCCGAAGCCGCAAGGAAGGAGAGCGTGAACGGGCACGACATAAAATCGGTAAGGGTGAGAAATTGATCCTCGTCACCACCGGAGGGGGTGGTGATGGGTATCCGGTCATGGACACCTACTTGTCAATGTTGGATCGTATGGGCCGTGATAATCCGTATCGGAGTGTTTTGATAACAGGTCCGTTTATGCCCAAAGCCCAACGTATGAATATCCTCAAACGGGCCAGGAAAGTGAATGCCCTGGTATTCCATTTTTACCGCCAGATGGAAAAAATTATTGCAGCATCAGACCTGGTCATTAGCATGGGTGGATACAACACCCTGTGTGAACTCATGAGTCAGAAAAAATTATCATTGCTGATTCCGCGTGAAACACCTCGTATGGAGCAAACATTACGGGCACAATGTTTTAAGGACAGAAATTTACTGGATTTTATTCCATGGGGGAAATTGTCTGCCCGGCGTTTTCAAGAACGGATTGAGGCAATGCTGCAACAAACAGATATATATCGGGAAAACATTTCAAAATTTGAGATGACCGGATTCGAAGTGATCCAGCGACGGATTCAAACCTTCCGAAAATAAAATCGCGGCGTGATTTTATTCTTAGTCTTTGAAGACGAGCTTGCCGCCAATCATCCCCGCAATAACAGCCGCCACCAACATGATCAGTCCGATAAATAGATAAAGACTACGGGATAGGGACGCCGTGAGCAGGATGTCCGGTCTAAACCCCCACCAGAGAACGAGAATCAACGCAGTTAGCGATACAATTCCGGCACAAATGATTTTGGAGGTAAACCGAGATGAAAGAAGGCCCTTGTAGCGCTTTTGCCATTCAATGTATCCCGAGAAAAGCACAAACGGGAGGGTCAACACCACAAAGACCATGTTGATGTGGGCGGCCGTCGCCAGGGACTGGTGTCCGGTGAAAACACTCAGGATCATGAGAATAAAGGAAATCGGCAGAACACCGTTGGGGATATGAACGGACACCGGATGTGCATGGTGCTTTAACATCATTTGGATATTAAATTGGTATATGCGACCCAAAATGGTCTGGGGTTCTGTACCCAAATCAATATTGCCAGCGATTTCTGGCTCTGCTGCCGGTGTGTCTTTGACGGTTTTGGTATCTTGGGCTTCGGCCGGTGCTTCTTCAACGACCTCTTCAAAAAGGCTTTTGTCTGCACCGCAGACCGGACATTTTTCCGGTGGTTCGTCGCCATTATGGATATAACCGCAAACTGTACAACGCCATTTTTTCATTAGAGCATACTCCTCGATCAATTTGGTAATGCTATTTTCGTGTATCTTTGTATAGGCAAATTTTAACTATCTTTTCAAGGACTATCACATGGGGGACGGGTATTCATTTATTATTTTATCAGTTGTTTGTCCTAAGAACGAAACGGCTTTGTATTTGTGATTGATTTAAATTATAAATGAATACCCGTTCCCTATATTACAAACAGAAAAAATGGGTTATGATACTTGTATCACAACCCATTTCCTTTTTTGGCTGAGGGACCAGGATTCGAACCTGGGTTAACGGGGCCAGAACCCGTCGTCCTGCCGCTAGACGATCCCTCAATAAAATCACTTCGTGACTTTATATTACGCGGCTTCGCCGCTATTTTATGCAACTAATCTGATACAAAAAAGCCGGATTATAAGTCAAGTCTAAACTTCTGTATTTTCCTTTTTTATCCCAAAAGGTCGCATCAAGTAACACGGTATCCGCACCCCGCAATCCTAACCTTCTGCTGCCACCCGGTCAATATATTCGATGGCCTGTTTTAGGCGCTGGATTACTTTCTGCTTCCCGATGATCTCAATAACTTCAAAAATTCCCGGACTGGCCGTACGTCCCGTCAGGGCCACCCGAACCGGTTGAGCGATTTTCCCTAACTTCAGGCCGGTTTGGGTCATGACCGCTTTAAACGCGTTTTCGAGGTTTTCCTCACTGAAATCAACAATATCTTCCAGGGCCCTTCTAAGCAGATCTAGTGGCTCCCGGGTTTGGCGCTTCAAGAATTTTTTGGCAGCCTTGGGGTCATAGTCTATTCCTTGGGCAAAGTAAAAGCTAGCCGCTGCAGCCATTTCCGCAAGGGTCTTGCTGCGCGGAAGCAGGGTCTCAACCACCTGTACCAGATGTTCATCCGCTTCAGCACGAATACCGTTTTGGGCCAAAAAAGGCACCAATTGATCGGCAATGCTGTGGGGTGGCGTAGCCTGGATATGAGCGGCATTGAGAGCGGTCAACTTTTCTTGATCAAAAATGCCGGCAGCGCGACCAATTTTATCGAGACTAAACTTCTGGATGAGTTCATCACGGGTGAAATATTCTTGATCGCCGTGGGACCAGCCCAATCGCACCAGATAGTTTACAAATGCTTCTGGTAGATAACCCATGTCGCGATAGGCGGTTACAGAGGTGGCCCCATGGCGTTTGCTCAACCGGGAGCGATCCTTGCCGAGCACCATCGGGACGTGGGCAAAGACAGGCAGCCGGGCGCCCAGAGCCCGGTAAAGGAGGATCTGTTTAGGTGTATTCATGACATGATCGTCACCCCGAATAATGGTATTGATCTGCATGGTTAGATCGTCTACCACCACCACAAAGTTATAGGTGGGCGAGCCATCGCTGCGGGCGATAATGAAATCATCGAGTTCATCATTTTGAAACACGATATCGCCTTTGACCACATCATCAAGTACTGTCGTGCCGTGTAATGGTGCTTTGAAGCGAACGACGGCACGGTCAGATTTCACTAGGCCCAGATCCCGGCAGGTACCATCATACTTGGGTTTTCCGCCGGCGGCCATTGCCCGGGACCGCATGGAGTCCAATCGCTCGGGACTACAGGTACAGTAATAGGCATGCCCGGAATCCAGCAATTTTTCAATGTGCTCCTGATAAATACGAAGCCGTTGTGATTGAAAAAAAGGCCCTTCATCCCAATCAATTCCTAACCATTCCAATGCTTCGAATATGGCATCAACGGATGTCTGCGAGGACCGGGCCGCATCGGTATCTTCAATCCGCAACACAAATTTGCCATTCATGTGCCGGGCGTATAACCAATTAAAAAGGGCTGTCCGGGCCCCTCCCACGTGCAGATATCCGCTGGGGCTTGGCGGGAAGCGCGTAATAATTTGATCCATAGGGTTCACCTTTTTTACTTAAACTTGTTCGAATATTTAAGTCATTAGTCATTTGTTTTGAATTGTGCTCGGCCTCAACAGTCCGTACGCGGCGGTATCACAGCATGGCGTCAGCGGTGATGCATTCAGATGTGCGTGGCGATTATTCCAAAATCAATAAATTTAAAATATTTTGTAAAAACAACATGATAAAACATGTCTATTTTCGATTAACTTCATTTTGGGTGACCTCAATAGCATATAAAAAGACCCAGCACAAGTGAGCACCGCAAAAAAAGCGGCAAAAGTCCTTGACAATTCCACTGAATTCAATTACTAGAGACCCCACTATTTAAATCAAAGTCAATATTAACGTTTTATGAATAAATTCTTATATTTAGGAGATTACTAATGGCTGTTCCAAAACGAAAGACATCCAAGTCAAAACGCGATAAGCGTCGCACCCACCAAAAAGTTTCCGCACCGAACTTGTCCACATGTCCCCAATGTGGCGAGGCTGTTCAACCCCATCATGCCTGTCCAAGCTGCGGTTCTTATAAGGGACGCACCGTAATTGAAACCGAAGACTAATCTAAGTTAACCCATTGATAAATATTTAAAAATTCAGAGTTCGCATAGGTTATAGAATGACTAGCTCCGCTATCGTTGCAGAAAATGGTCTTTACGGTCTGGACCTTGAATCAAGACAGATGGTGATTGAAACAGTCCGACAGTTGCGTAGCAAACTGCTGACCAAAGAACAGGTTTTAGCCTTTGACAAAGATGAGGTGTTTCCGGAGGAAACCATCCGTCAGATGTTGGGACCTGAAATCGGACTGCAGCTCATTTTTATTCCCGAGGCCTATGGTGGTATGGGCGGTGGCGCCCGGGACTGCTGTGCGGTCACGCGCGAAATGGCTCGGATTTGTCTGGGGGTCGGCACAGCTTTTTTTGCCATTCAACTGGGAGCAGACCCGATCATTGTGGGGGGTACCCGGGAACAAAAAGAAAGATGGTTGGGCACGATTGCCGAAGGCAATGCGCTGGTGGCTTATGCCGTTACAGAACCGGGGGCCGGCAGTAACCTGGCCGCCCTTAAAACCAAAGCGGAACCGGTTTTGGACGATGCCGGTCTGGTGAGCGGGTATCGTATCAACGGGACCAAGCAGTTCATTTCCACCGGTGGGCATGCAGATTTTGTAACCGTATTGGCCAAAGCGCCGGAGGGTCCTTCTTTTTTTATTGTGGAAAAGGGGACACCAGGATTTGAGCAGGGAAAAGGTGAAGAAAAGCACGGTATTCGCGCTTCGAATACGTCACCTTTGTCCTTTAACGATGTCTGGGTGCCCAGGCAAAATCTTGTGGGCGACATTCCGGGCAAGGGATTAAAACAGGCCAACAAAGTCTTTGGTTATACACGCTTGATGGTGGCTTCCATGGCTCTGGGAGCGGCCGAGGAAGCCCTGGACATTGCCATCGGGTATGCCAGGGAGCGGATCCAATTCGGTGCCCCGCTGTCGGAAAAGCAGGGCTACACCCATAAACTGATTGTGCCCCATGCCGTCAAACTTGCGGCCGCTGCAGCTTATATCGAAGAAATGTGTGTGGAAGTGGACCGCGATGTTGAAAAAGATGTTCAGGTAGAGGGCTCCATCGCCAAGCTGTTTACGACCGAAGCGGCCAACGATGCCGCCGATCATGCCATCCAGGCACTGGGCGGTTACGGATATATTTCGGAATTTGAGGTTGAAAAAATAAAGCGCGATATTCGGATAACCTCTATATATGAAGGTACCAGTGAGATCCAGCAGAATATCATTAGCACGTATCGATGGAAAATAACGCGCAAAACCAAAGGTGGCTTCTACGACAATATTCGTAATGAAATGAATGACCTGGCGGCAGGCTTCGAAAACGGCGGTTGTGAGTTATTGAGTCGGAGTGCGCACATACTAAACGACCTTATCAATCAAGCCCACAAGCATCGTTTGACACGCCAACAGTATATCATGTTTGCACTGGCCGACCTGATGGCATTGGTTGAAATCGGGGCAAGTTTTGCCAGAAAAGCCAACAGCATGGCTGTCAAAGGCCATCCACAGGCAAAACCATACCGAGCCATGTCCCGGATATTTGCGCACGAAGTGGCCCAGAACACGACGGCAACCATCCCCATGGTTCTCACGGGTACGGGGGCTTTGACTGCGGATCAGATGGATGCATACCTAAAAGAATCAGATGTTGCCGCCATGATGCGTGGTTATGTTCATATCATCACCGAGATGGATACCGTGGCGGATTTTCTGTTCGAGAGGAAATCATAACGATGGAAAACAAACGCATCGTGGTTGTTACCGGTGGCTCACGCGGTTTGGGTAGAGCCATCTGCCACGCATTTGCAGACCCAAATACGCACATTTATTTCAATTATCGTTCCGCGGAAGAGGAAGCCCGGGAGACAGGCAATCTAATTGCCGCAGCCGGTGGTACCTGGGATGCCGCCTGTGTAGATGTTGCCTCGCTGCACGACGTAAATGCTTGGTTTAAGGATATTGCCGCTGAGTCAAAAAAAATCGATGTTCTGGTCAGCAACGCCGGCATCACCAGGGACGGTCTCATCGCCTTGATGAAGGAATCGGATTGGGACGCGGTGGTCGAAACCAACCTAAAAGGTACCTTCAATTGTGTCAAGTCCGTGATTCGCATCATGATGCGACAACGATATGGCCGGATTGTCAATGTTACCTCGGTTGTCGGGGCCATGGGGAACCCGGGGCAGGCTAATTATGCCGCCTCCAAAGCCGGCATTATTGGATTAACCAAATCGGTTGCCAAGGAGTTGGCCGGCAGAGGCATCACCGCGAACGCGGTGGCCCCAGGTTATTTGGAAACCGATATGACCGCAGCACTGCCTGACAAGGCCAAGCAAGCGATGCTGGCTTTTATACCGATGGGAAGAGCCGGAAGACTTGATGAAATTACAGCCGCGATCCGGTTTCTTGCTTCGGATTCAGCTTCCTATATTACGGGGCAAGTACTGCATGTCAGCGGCGGGATGTATATGTAAGCTATCAGCTGGAAGCGCTGGGGTGCAAGCTTTCCTGATTTGAACTTAGGGCTTCGCGCTGCAAGAAAAATACTTATATGTTTCGGTTCAGGCCGGGCAGAAAAACCATTCAATGGTTTCACAAATTGAAAGGAGACTCACAATGTCAATTGAAGATAAAGTTAAAAAAATAATCGCAGAGAAATTGAGTGTCGATTTGGAAGAAGTGATTCCGGAGGCATCCTTTGTTGATGACCTGGGAGCAGATTCTTTGGATTTGGTGGAATTGATCATGACCATGGAAGAAGAATTTGACATCGATATTTCCGATGAAGAAGCTGAAAAGCTTCAAACAGTCAAGGATGCCATTGATTTTATTCACAGCCAATAGGTGAATACCCAAATGCGAAACACGGTAGTCGGATGTATGAGCGTGTAACGTAAAAACGCTTTAGACACGTGCCCGGCTAGCTGGGACTGGATATCCGCTATCGTTTGTAACACCGACTTGGAGGAGATTCTTGAACAGACGTGTCGTCATTACGGGGTTGGGATTGGTTACGCCTGTCGGCGTTGGTGTCGAGGCCTCTTGGCACGCGCTCTGTGCCGGCAAATCCGGTATTGGAGAAATCACGCGGTTTGATACCACTGGATTTGCGGCACGCATTGCCGGCGAAGTTAAGGATTTTAATCCGCAGGACTTTTTGCCCAAAAAGGAAGCCCGGCGAACATCGCTTTTTATCGCGTATGCCATTGCAGCAACACGGATGGCGGTGGATGCCTCCCAACTGAAAATTGATGCCAACAATGAAGAACGCGTGGGCGTTTTAACCGGTTGCGGACTGGGTGGATTGTCCATTTTGGAGGAGATTACCCGGGTTGTGGATCGCAAAGGACCCAACCGGGTGACACCCTTCTTTATCCCCATGATGATCGGAAACATGGCACCCGGGATGATATCGATCCATTTCGGTGCCAAAGGACCCAATGCTTCGGTGGCAACGGCCTGTGCAGCTGGCTCGCACGCCATTGGTGATGCTTTTAAAATCATCCAGCGCGGTGACGCCGATGCCATGATTGCCGGCGGCGTCGAATCCACCATTGCGCCAACCGGAATCGCCGGATTCATTTCCATGAAGGCATTGTCGACACGCAACGACGAACCCCAAAAAGCATCACGGCCCTTTGAACGGGATCGTGATGGTTTTGTAATGGGTGAAGGATCCGGGATTCTCATCCTGGAGTCATTGGATCACGCTCTGGAACGCGGTGCACCGATCATTGCCGAGGTGGCCGGATACGGCATGAGTGGTGATGCCTATCATATGACGTCGCCGCCACCCGACGGTTCGGGCGCCGTGCGTTGTATTGAGGCCGCCATTGCCGATGCCGGTCTTGCATATACGGATATCGATTACATCAATGCCCACGGCACATCGACACCCTTAAACGACCTTTACGAAACGCGGGCCATCAAAGCCGTGTTTAAAGAAAAGGCCCGGGAGATTCCGGTCAGTTCGACCAAATCCATGACCGGCCACTTATTGGGAGGCGCCGGCGGAATTGAGGCCGTGTTCAGTGCCCTGGCCATCAAAGATGGCATCCTCCCGCCCACCATAAACTATGACAACGCCGATGCGGAATGCGATCTGGATTATGTTCCCAACAAAGCCCGAAAGCAGCATATTTCCACGGCCCTGTCTAATTCTTTTGGTTTCGGTGGTACCAACGCCTGCCTGATATTCAAGAAATTTATACCTTAGCTGCCTGCATAAGCAACCCGCGCAGCCATTCATATTTGAAACGTCCGACCCGCACAGCGAGATGAACTCACTGTGGCAAATAGGGCATATTTCCATCGTCAGTCCGGGGGCACAAAACCAGACTTGGATTGGCATATCCCTTCGAAAATACAAGGGGACGCCTTCTGACGATCCCGGTACGTTATTTTTACGGGAGTGATTTGAAGGGCGTAAAGGGATAAATTTCGTAAGGTCCTTTTTGCTTGCGATATTAGATAAATATCGATAAAGAATAAGAACATGTGAAGATGCAAGCATGCACACACGTTGGTGGTAATGGGATTTGAAAGGGTAATGCAATGGATCAAAACAGCATCCTCATCGGTAGTGATCACGCGGCCTATCAGATGAAAGTAACAATAAAGACGTATTTGGAAAAACAGGGTTACACGGTCCAGGATGTCGGTCCCCAAAGCATTGAATCCGTGGATTATCCCGATTTTGGTATCCAAGTGGCCTCGGCCATTTCCGCTGGCAAACAAAAAAGAGGCATCTTAATGTGCGGCACCGGGCTTGGAATGTCCATGGTTGCCAACCGGTTTCCGGGTGTTCGAGCGGCGCTATGCAACGATACGTTTTCGGCGGCCCTGAGCCGGCAGCACAATGATGCCAACATTCTGGTCATGGGGGGCCGCGTTATCGGTGATGTTTTGGCTCAAGAGATCGTCTCGGTTTGGCTCAGCACGGCGTTTGAGGGGGGGCGGCATCAAAATCGGATCAACAAGTTTGATCGCTTGGGATTGCAAGTAATACGAGAATCAGATCCGGAACTGGCGGCGACGATTGAAAAGGAAATGTTCCGTCAGCAGAACAATTTGGAACTGATCGCGTCTGAAAATATCGTTAGTAAAGCAGTCATGGCGGTTCAAGGCAGTGTTATGACGAATAAATACGCCGAAGGATACCCCGAAAAGCGTTACTACGGTGGCTGTGAGTTTGTTGATATTGCCGAGGATTTGGCCATTGAACGGGCGCGCCGATTATTTCAAGCTCCTTATGTGAACGTGCAACCCCATTCGGGCTCACAGGCCAATATGGCTGTCTATTTTGCTTTACTGCAACCAGGCGATACTGTTCTGGGAATGGATCTGGCCCATGGCGGGCATTTAACCCATGGCAGCAAGGTCAGTTTTTCCGGACGACTGTATCAATTTGTCCATTATGGTATCGATGCCCAGACTGGTTTCATTGATTATAATCAAGTGGAAGCCTTGGCCCATCAGCATCGCCCGAAAATGATCGTGGCCGGTGCCAGTGCCTATCCGCGTATCATTGATTTCAAGGCCTTTGCAGACATCGCTGCCTCCGTGGACGCCCTTCTCATGGTGGACATGGCCCACATCGCCGGGTTGGTGGCCGCGGGCGTGCATCCATCTCCCATACCGCATGCCGATGTCACCACCTCGACGACCCACAAGACGCTCCGAGGTCCCCGTGGTGGTTTGATCCTGTCAAAATCAGATTATGGCAAGCGGTTGAATAAGGAAATCTTTCCGGGTATCCAGGGCGGGCCACTCATGCATATTATTGCGGCCAAGGCCACCGCTTTTCAAGAGGCCTTATCGGACGAATTCAAGGATTATCAGATCCAAACCGTAAAAAATGCCGCCACTTTGGCAGAAGACCTCATGAACGGTGGCATGACACTGATATCAAACGGAACAGATAATCATATGTTATTGGCGGATTTGAGCAGCCTGAATGTTACCGGCAAGGCGGCCGAGGACGCCCTGGGTCAAGCCGGCATCACGGTCAATAAGAATGCGGTACCGTTTGATACGTTGGGACCGGCCATTACGAGTGGTATTCGGATTGGAACACCGGCCATTACAACCAGGGGAATGCAAGCAACAGAAATGACGTTGATCGCCGATATGATTCTCAGGGTACTTAAGCATATTGATGACCCGGCAACGATCCAGACGGTTAAGCATCAGGTTACGGAACTTTGTGAGCAGTTTCCAATCGAATTTTGATGTGCTCGTAAAAGTCAAAATCCTCAAATTTCGACTATTTAACCTGTTGAAATTATTAAGAGTGAAGTTTGGATGCTGCCAATTATCGAACTTTTTACGTGCCTATCAATTTTAGTTGGAGAAAGGAAGACAAGCAATTAATGACAGATATGGACAAACGCCCCTCTTGGGAAACCTACTTTATGGAAATCGCCGTTTTGGTGGCCAAAAGATCCACCTGCCTTCGACGGTCCGTGGGGGCGGTGGTTGTCAAAGACAGGCGTCTGCTTTCCACCGGTTACAACGGCGCACCGACCCATGTTCGTCATTGTCAGGAAACCGGATGCTTGCGGGAGCAGCTCAAGGTGCCATCCGGCGAACGTCACGAACTGTGCCGGGGGATACATGCCGAACAAAATGCGATTATACAGGCTGCGTTTCATGGCGTTTCCATCCGCGATGCATCACTATTCTGTACCAACCTGCCGTGCTCTATTTGTGCAAAAATGATTATCAATGCCGGCATTAAAACCATTTATTATCTATCCGGCTATGCGGACAGCATGTCCGAAGAGATGTTGAAAGAAGCCGGCGTCACGGTTTTTAAACTTGAAGGATAAACAGGCGAGGGACTATTCATCCAATAATGCAATCAAAGCACAGAAGGGGGAGGACTCATGAAGTGTCCATTTTGCGGCGAAATTGACAACAAAGTCATTGATTCCAGGGTGAGTAAGGACGGCCATGTCATTCGCAGGCGCAGGGAATGTCTCATGTGTAACCGGCGGTTTACGACCTATGAACATATTGAAGACATCCCGATCATGATTATGAAAAAGGATGGACGCCGGGAGGTTTTCAATCGCGGGAAGGTCCGTTCCGGCCTCAAAAAAGCATGTGAAAAACGAGATATTAGTATGAATCTCATCGAGGAATACGTGGAAGAGCTTGAACGGGATCTGCGTGAAACCGGTGAAAAGGAGATTCCGTCTTCCGTTCTGGGTGAAAAAATCATGGCGATGCTACATGAACTCGACGATATTGCCTATGTCCGGTTCGCCTCGGTATATCGAGAATTCAAGGATGTAAACGATTTTGTGGCCGAGTTAAAGAACATTCTTAGTAAACAGTGACAGAATGAATGATGACGAACAGTTTATGAAAATGGCGCTGGACCTGGCGTCTTTAGGTCGCGGCACCACATCTCCCAATCCCATGGTGGGCGCCGTTGTTGTAAAAAACGGGAAAGTCATCGGTAAAGGCTATCACCAGGCTGCCGGCTTAGCCCATGCGGAAGTCAACGCCTTAGATCAAGCCGGCTCCAATGCTAAAAACGCAACGCTGTACGTAACCCTCGAACCCTGCAACCACCACGGTCGTACCCCGCCCTGCACTGAAAAAATCATAGAAGCCGGTATCGCGCGTCTGGTGGTGGCCATGCCGGATCCCAACCCCGGTGTTCGCGGCGGTGGTCTTGACTACCTCGCCCAGAAAGGCCTCAAAATTATCAGGGATGTATGTCACCAGGAAGCCCAAGAATTAAATGAAGCTTTTATAAAACATATAACCACCGGAAAACCTTTCGTAATTCTTAAATGTGCGGCAACACTGGATGGTCAGATTGCCACCCGCAGCGGGGATGCCAAATGGGTTAGCAGTGCGGCTTCAAGAAACTATGTGCACCATTTGCGTCATGCGGTGGACGCAATCCTGGTGGGTATCGGAACGGTACACAACGATGACCCTCAGCTTACCACCCGCCTGGCTGGTGGGGGCGGACAAAATCCAATCCGTCTAATCCTCGATACAAACTTACGTATTTCGGAAAAAGCCCGGGTCGTCCGAACAGCCCGTGAAGCCCAAACCTGGATACTCTCCGCAAAAACAGCACATACCGATGAAACGCGGGCAAAAAGAAAGCGTCTGGAAAATATGGGCGTCCGATTGGTGACGGCACCAATTCGTCAGAAACATATCGATCTGGCGCAGTTGATGATCACATTGGGTCGGGAACAAATTACCAGTCTATTGATCGAAGGTGGCGGTGAAATGATCGCTTCCGCCGTTGCATCTGAAATTGGTGACAAAATCATGTTTTTTTATGCCCCCAAGATTCTGGGGGGCAATGATGGTACCCCCATATGTAAAGGGCAGGGAAAAGATCGGATGCAGGCTGCCTGGCCGGTTTCTAATATCCGGATTCATCGGTTTGAAGATGATATCATGATTGAAGGATATCTTTCCCAAAAATTCCATAAAACGTGACCGGTAAAACCGGAATATTTTCAGTTTGATATGTTGATTGTGGGCACGATGATGCCTATATTACCTGTTTGGAAATCATGTTTCGAAATCGAAATCGGGATCGAAAAAAGCAAAGACCGGGGAACGCCAAGGATATTTTTGCGATAGCGATCCCGAAACCGAGCTGCTTGGTGAATGGTTGATAGCAGCCTAAAAAAAGCAAGGACGCGTATGTTTACTGGGATTATCGAAGGGTTGGGTTCCATCGTGTCAGTGCGCTCAGCTGGCATGGGCAAACGCCTGACCATCGACGCTGATTTTGATCTGGCGGGTACCAAAATCGGCGATAGCCTTGCAATCAATGGCGCCTGCCTCACAGCGGTGACCCTGGCTGCACGCCGTTTTCAGGCCGATGTGGCTCCGGAAACCATCCAGCGGACAACATTTCAAAACGTATCGGTGGGGGATCGGGTCAATATTGAACGCGCGCTTTTGTTAACTGACCGGCTTGATGGACATCTGGTATCGGGCCATGTGGATGGTGTCGGAACGATTTTAGACCGGCGACCGGCCGGCAATGCCACCCTGATCAGCATTGGCGTGTCCGAAAGTTTGGGTCCCTATATCATCGAAAAAGGTTCGATTGCTGTCGATGGTATCAGCCTCACCGTTAACCAGTGTTCCCAAGGACGTTTCGAAGTCAGCATAATTCCTCATACGGGATCATGGACGACCATTGCGCATATAAAGGTGGGTGAACAGGTGAACATCGAAACCGACATGATCGGAAAATATGTCGAACGATTTTTAAGCCATTATCAGAATCAAACCAAGGAAACCGGCGGTGCGGGCATCAACCTGGAGTTCCTCGCAAAAACCGGTTTCTTAAATTCCAACGGTTAGGAGTTACAAGATGCCACATTTGAGTATCGAGGAGGCCATTGAAGAGATCAAGTCCGGTCGCATGGTCATTCTTGTGGATGACGAAGATCGGGAGAATGAAGGCGACCTCTGTATGGCTGCTGAGGCCGCAACACCGGATGCCATTAATTTTATGGCCAAATATGGTCGGGGACTGATCTGTTTACCCATGACCAGTGAAAAGTGTGACGCCCTGAATCTGTCCTTAATGGTCAATGAAAACACATCCCGGTTTCAAACCGGATTCACCGTTTCCATCGAAGCCAAGACCGGCATTTCAACCGGGATTTCAGCTGCCGACCGGGCCACCACAATTCTGACAGCCGTGGCAGACAACGCCAAGCCAAGCGATTTGGCACGACCCGGCCATGTTTTCCCCTTAAGGGCTCGAGACGGCGGTGTGATGGTGCGCGTGGGACAAACCGAAGGCTCCGTGGATCTGGCCCGTCTGGCGGGGTTGAAACCGGCGGCGGTCATCTGTGAGATAATGGATGATGACGGCACCATGGCGCGCATGCCGTCGCTGGAAAAGTTCAGCGAAAAACACCAGATTGGTATTTGTACCGTGGCAGACTTGGTCGCCTACCGGACCCGCACGGAATGTTTTGTGAGGCCGGCTGCGGAGACCACCATTCCCACGGCCATCGGTGGGGAGTTTCGGATCGTTGCCTTTGAAAACGATGTGGACAATTTGACCCATATCGCACTGGTAAAGGGGGAGATAGACTCCCAAAAACCCGTATTGGTCCGGGTTCATTCCGAGTGCATGACCGGCGATATCTTCGGCTCACTGCGATGCGATTGTGCCGACCAGCTGCACAAAGCCATGGCCATGATCGATGCCGAAGGTTCGGGTGTTATCATCTACATGCGCCAGGAGGGCCGGGGTATTGGTTTGGTCAATAAACTCAAAGCCTATGAACTTCAAAGACAAGGCCTGGACACGGTGGAGGCCAATCATAAATTGGGTTTTGAGGATGACTTGCGCGAATATGGTATCGGTGCTCAAATTTTGGTGATGCTGGGCGTGAAACAGATGCGCTTGTTGACAAACAATCCCAAAAAAATGGTGGGATTGGAAGGCTACGGACTCAGCATTACCGAACAGATCCCAATTGAGGTGGAACCGAATAAATACAATAAAGGCTATCTGGAGTGTAAACGACTTAAGATGGGCCACATACTCAACATGTGCTAAACCCCCAATACGGTGAGCCGCAAGCGAAAAACCCGTAAGGGACGCAAGCGAAATATCAAATAGTGTCAATTATCGGACTTTTTACGAGCCTATCAATTTTGAATATCGAAATGGAGGGGAGGATGGCGAATTATATCGAAGCCAATCTGATAGCGGAGGGAAAGAAGTTTGCTCTGGTGGTCAGCCGGTTTAATGATTTTATTACCGAGCGGCTCATGGGTGGCGCTTTGGATGCGTTGGTTCGTTGTGGTGCCAAGGATGATGACATCGATGTGGTCAAGGTACCGGGGGCTTTTGAGATTCCATTGGTTGCCAAGAAAATGGCCCAGAAAAAGAAATATGATGCCGTGATCTGTTTAGGGGCGGTGATACGCGGGGCTACGCCGCACTTTGATTATGTCAGCGCAGAAGTTTCCAAAGGAATTGCCATGGTCAGCATGGACAGTGACGTTCCGGTAATTTTCGGTATTATTACCACCGATACCATCGAGCAGGCCATTGAACGTGCTGGTACCAAAGCAGGCAACAAGGGCTATAGTGCTGCCATGTCGGCAGTGGAAATGGCCAACCTGCTGGCAAATGTCGGGTAAAGAAAATGGCGGGTCATCGGCGTAAATCCAGAGAACATGCCATGCAGGCGCTTTACTATATGGACATGGTTGGCAACGCGTCCAATCAGATGGATATGTTCTATGACCATTTTCATCCGACAGAAAAGGCAGTTCCTTTCTCGCGAACACTGGTTGCCGGTGTGAAACGCTCACAAGCTTTGATCGATACGACCATCGAACGGTTTTCCAACAATTGGAAGATACATCGCATGCCGCATGTTGATCGCAATATTTTACGGATCGCGGTTTTTGAGATGATGTATTGTGAAGATATTCCGTTAAAGGTGTCTATTAATGAAGCTATTGATATTGCAAAAAAATTTGGTTCCGATGAGTCGGGACCTTTTATCAACGGAATCCTTGATTCATTACGAATCGCCATTGAATCTGGTGCTATGAATATACCGCCTGAAAACGAAAAAGATGGTCTGGAGCAGCGGTGCCCCCGATTGGGCGGACCGATAACATTTAAGTATTGTCGTCAAGGTGGGGAAGGGCAGAAACCATGTTTTAAGATCCTGGATTGTTGGTGGGAAACCTTTGATGTAAAAACCTACCTGGAACATATCCTGTCTGAATCAGAGTTTGCGGCCCTTGTGAAAGCCAAACCGCCGGACAAAATCAACAGCTTAATCGACCTTATCGAGCAGGCAAAACAGAGAAACAAGTAATTTTAAATACGATGGTCCAGAGGGCCCGACACTGATTTTACTACAACTGAGTTTGTAATTTACGCGGGCATGAAATCCTAAATCCGAATATCGAAATTCGAAACAAATTCAAAATTCGAATACTCAAATGATCCAAACACACGTCTTTAGCTTGATGCCTATTTGATCGTTTTAACCATTTGAATTTTAGTCATTAGATATTGTTTAGGATTTCGATATTCGTGCTTCGTATTTAAATCATAAATTTTTCATGTTTTGCATGCTGGAACAAATTGACTATTTCGTAAGAAGTTTCAAATTCCATTTTTCCGTAAGGTGAAATTGAAAGGAATAATATGATCATAAAAGACCTAACCGTCGGCCCCATCATGGCGAACTGCTTTATTCTGGGGTGTGAAGAAACCAAATCAGCTGCCGTGATCGACCCGGGTGATGAGGCGGACAGAATATTAATGCTTTTGGCTGAATCTGAATTAACCGTGACCCACATTATTAATACGCATGGTCATTTCGACCATGTGGGCGCCAACAAAAGGATGAAAGTAGTAACCGGGGCCGAACTGATCATACATCCTCTGGATGCCCCGATGTTGACAGAGTTGTCGGCCACGGCCGCTGCCTGGGGAATGTCGGCCGATAATTCGCCCCCACCCGATCGAACCGTCGCGGATGGCGATGAAATTCAGGTGGGCAATATTACCTTGAAGGTTCTGCATACACCCGGGCATACCCGCGGCGGTATTTCCCTGCATGCCGATAGTTCCGTATTTGTGGGTGATACCCTCTTTGCCGGATCTGTGGGGCGGACCGATTTTCCGGGTGGCGATTTTAACGTACTGAAGACCAGCATCCACACAAAGCTGTTCACCCTGGATGATGATGTCACCGTTTATCCGGGACACATGGGACCCACCACCATCGGTCAGGAAAAACGCACCAATCCGTTTGTGGGATTATAATCTACCTGGTGGAGCCAGTTTTTTATCCGGCACCGTACTGGCATTGGCAGCGGCCAGTCCGGTGACCTTGGCCTGCCCGCTTTGGCGGATGGATGCATTTGCTGGGACATCCACGAGGTATATCCCAACACTGGCTAGCGTTCAAAATCAATGGCCTGCCGTTTTAAGATATCGTAATATATCTTAATCTGCTTGATGTAGTCTACCGGTTCGGTTCCCCGGCAGTACCCATAGATGGTATCTTTATAGTATCGTCGGTAACTTAGAAGGGGCAGTACTTCTTTGAGGGTCGACCACTTGTTGGGATCCTGGCGCAATTTTATTGCCAGCTTCTGGGCGTCGCGGATATGTCCCTGACCGATATTGTATGCCGCCATGGCAATATCCATGCGATCGGATTCATTTTCGATATCAAAGTAATCGTGCAACTTGCACAGATGGCGGATTCCGGCATAGATGTTCTGCTCCGGATCGTAGAGTTGGGTCACGCCAAAGCTCCTGGCTGTTCGCCGGGTTAGCTGCATCAATCCATAGGCCCCGGCATGGCTGCGGGCATATTGCTTAAAGTGTGATTCCTGATACATTTGGGCGGCAATCAAGCGCCAGTCAAATCCATACTCCCGGGCTGCTGCCATCAAGATTGGCTGGTATTTGGGTAGTCGCGTAGCCAAACGGCGATGATAAACTTTGAGATCAAAGTAATCAAAATTTTCCACCTCCGCATAGTATTGCCGGTGCAGTTCTTGATACTGCCCATTTGACTTGATGTGTTTAAAAAATTGATTGATTTTTTCAAGTAATTGAGATGCCTGGGGGTGAACGGCCCACCCAAGGGCTTGGGCTTCACCCAACGGGCCCGCCAAAATGGCCTGGGGGTAATAGCGTCGGTTCAAAAGCGCAATATTGCTATCGGCAACGGTAATGTCGATTTCCTTTTCTGCCACCTGGCGAATAAATTCTTCCGTGGGTACATCTTCATGGTATTCGATGGTGAGATTGGGTATTTGGCGTGTTAAAGATTCCAGACGTTCCTGATAGGAGGTCCCTTTGCGTGTGTGTACAACCTGACCAGGTAAATCTGCCACGCTTCGAATTGTGTAATTGTCCCGGTGAACGATGAGGTGCTGCTGAATGTTCATGTAGCTGTCTGAAAACAGAACTTTTTGACTACGGCTGGGTGTAATGGTCATGCTGGCCGCGATCAAATCTCCGCTTTTATTCATCAGGTCCGGGATCATGCCTTCCCATTTGTCGGCAATCCGAATTTTGAGGGCGACCCCAATATGGTCGGCAAAAGCTTTGGCCAAATCATATTCAAAACCCATCTCTTGGTCGCGGTAGGAATAATAGCAATGGGCATTGTTGCGGGTGATGACGGTTAACTCACCCTTTTTTCGGATTTGCTTCAGGATGGACGCATCATGCCATTCGGATAATTGCACGTCACAAGAACTGGCAAGGACAAGAATGAGTAAGCCAGAAATCAGGTATAAGCACTTTCGATTATACAGGTTCATCACCAATCCGTTGGGCACGCCGCTAGCGAGGCAGATTCATTGAAAGCCCTAGTATAGGGTAACTTGCTCGAAAATTCAATATGGCCATGGCGCTCTATTTTGCTTGAACAGGAAATCCTTTTTTGATAATTTGTTTAATTTCGTGTGATATCTACGCAGCCTAAGAGCCATTTCATATGCCCTTTGAAATAAATAGAAAAAAAACCCGTCAAATCCGCGTCGGTGATGTGGCCGTCGGTGGGTCAGCGCCCATTTCGGTTCAATCCATGACCAATACCGTGACGTCGGATGTCGCCGCAACCGTATCCCAAATTCGAAAGCTCCAGGACGCAGGTTGCGAAATTGTTCGGGTGGCCGTTCCGGATTCTGCGGCGGCGGCAGCCATATCGAAGATTAAACCGCAGGTTGCAATACCGGTCATTGCGGACATTCATTTTGATTATCGTTTGGCCATTGCGGCCGCTCGCGCCGGAGCCGATGCTTTACGCATTAATCCCGGTAACATCGGTAAGCGATCCAAGGTAAAGGCCGTCGTCGATTGTGCCCGGGATTATGATATCGCCATTAGAATCGGCGTAAATTCGGGTTCACTGGAAAGAAAATTATTAAAAAAGTACCAAGGTGCCACCGCGAAAGCCATGGTTGCCAGTGCCATGGGACACCTGGATTTGTTCGAATCTCTGGATTTCGACCAGATAAAAGTGTCGCTGAAGGCTTCAGATGTTGCCCGAACCATTGAGGCCTACCGGCTTTTTTCACAAAAAAGAGATGTGGCCTTGCACGTGGGTGTTACGGAGGCTGGGGGATTATTTTCGGGATTGGTTAAATCGGCTATCGGTATCGGTTCTTTGCTGGCGGAGGGTATTGGCGATACCATCCGCGTCTCTTTGACCCGCGATCCGCTTGAAGAGGTCCGGGCCGCATACGAAATCCTGAAAGCACTTCAGATACGCCAGCGGGGACTCGATATTATATCGTGCCCCACATGCGGCCGATGCCAGATTGACCTGGTTAATATCGTAACGGAAATTGAAAAAGCCACCGTCAACTATCAGGCTCCCCTTAAAGTCGCCATCATGGGATGTGTCGTCAATGGTCCGGGCGAAGCCAAGGAGGCTGATTTTGGTATCGCCGGTGGCGACGGGCGCGGGGTTCTATTTAGGAAAGGTGACGTTGTCAGGACATTTCCCCAGGACCGACTTGTGGATGTGCTGATGGCAGAGATTGACGGATACGAAAAGCAATACTTATTATCAGCGAATATTTCAGAATAAGGAAAGGATCACGATGGCAAAACAGGAGAAAGCGGCGATAAGTCCAACACGTGCTGAGGATTATCCGGAATGGTACCAGCAAGTTGTTAGAGCGTCCGACATGGCGGAACGATCATCGGTACGAGGCTGCATGGTTATCAAACCCTGGGGATACTCCCTGTGGGAGAATATCGTTCGCGAGATGGACGACATGTTTAAAGCCACCGGGGTGCATAATGCCTATTTCCCCCTATTTATACCGGTCAGTTTCCTTGAAAAAGAAGCCGAGCACGTGGAAGGATTTGCCAAGGAGTGTGCCGTGGTCACCCATCATCGGCTCACCAAACAGGCAGATGGGGGGTTGATTCCGGATGGAGAGCTTCGCGAGCCGTTGGTGGTTCGACCCACTTCGGAAACCATCATCGGGGATTCTTTTGCACGTTGGATCAGTAGCTATCGGGATTTACCGCTACTCATAAACCAGTGGGCCAATGTTGTCCGGTGGGAAATGCGAACACGAATTTTTTTACGGACCAGTGAGTTTTTATGGCAGGAAGGCCACACGGCGCATGCCAACCAGGAAGAAGCCGAGGAACGCACCCAAATGATGCTGGACGTATACGCCCGCTGTGTCGAAGATTATCTGGCCATACCCGTACTACAGGGACATAAATCACCGGCTGAACGATTTCCCGGTGCCGTGGACACCTTATGCATTGAAGCGATGATGCAGGACCGCAAGGCGCTCCAGGCGGGGACATCCCATTTCCTCGGGCAGAATTTTGCCCGTGCCAGCAATATCAAATTTCAAACAGCGGATGAGCAGGAATCTTATGCCTGGACCACATCGTGGGGATCGTCCACCCGACTCATCGGCGGTCTTATCATGGCGCATGGTGATGACGATGGGGTTGTTCTGCCACCCAGAGTCGCCTCGGCGCATGCGGTTATTCTGCCGATTATACGCAAACCGGATGATCGGTCCCGGGTCATGCCGTATGTGAACCAATTGGCTGCTGAGTTGCGGGCGCAAACATATCACGGGCGTCCGGTTCGAATCGAGATTGACGCCCGCGATATTGGCGGCGCACGCGGTTGGGACTGGATTAAAAAAGGCATTCCCATGCGAATCGAGATCGGCCCGCGGGATATTGCCGACGATTCGGTTTTTGTCGCGCGACGGGACAAGCACCACAAACAGAAACAAGCCATCAAGCGGAATCAATTTGTGGCGACATTTACCGAAATCCTCGATGATATCCAAACCTCCCTGTTCCAACGGGCTCTCGATTTTAGAGGATCCAACACCCATCCCATCGCCGAAAAAGATCAGTTTTATGCCTTTTTCACACCTATAAATTTAGAAAAACCGGAAATTCATGGTGGGTTTGCACTGTCACCCTGGTGTGGCAGCCAGGCTTGTGAAGAGAAAATCAAATCAGATCTAAGCGTTAGCATTCGTTGTATTCCCTTTGACAGCCAGCCAGATGACAGGCCTTGCGTTTGCTGTGGTGCGTCTGGGGGGCAGGAGGTCGTCTTTGCAAAATCCTATTAAAAATAAAAGCGGTGCACCAAACGGTGCGCCGCTTTTATTTTTAATAGGATTTTTAGCGTGATCTTTTGTTTGGAAAACGGTTTTATAATGTTTATGATAGTCCATAAGTGTTGCCAAACAGCCTTAAAAGCTTCAGCCTAATAACCTAAAATTTACGTGGAGCGTAAATTTTATAATGATCCGGATTAACGATATTGTCGACAGAGTGACGGAATATAATCCCGGCGCCGATGTTGATATTATCGAGCGCGCCTATGTCTATTCGGCCAGGGTTCACCTGGGCCAGATGCGCTTATCCGGAGAGCCGTATCTTTCTCACCCCTTGGAAGTGGCTGGAATCCTATCAGAAATGCGACTGGATGCGGAAAGCATTGCTGCGGGGTTGCTGCATGATGTCATCGAAGATACCAAGGCAACGGCGGATGAAATTGAAGATATGTTCGGCCCCGAAGTCACCCATATTGTTTCCGGGGTGACCAAACTGAGCAAGCTCACCTTTGGCAGCAAACAAGCCCGTCAGGCGGAAAGCATCCGAAAGATGCTACTGGCCATGGCCGATGATATCCGCGTGATTCTGATCAAACTGGCAGACCGCTTGCACAATATGAAAACCCTTCAGTTTCACAAGGAGAACAAGCGCCGCGCAATTGCCAAGGAAACCATCGATATTTATGCCCCCATTTCAGCCCGTTTGGGTATTTATTGGATCAAGAATGAGCTGGAAGACATGTCCTTTCGATATCTTCAGCCGCATGAATATAACAATATCGAGCGTCTCATCAACAAGGACAATGCAGAGCGTGAAAAGTATATCCAAGAAGTCAAAACCTATATTGAAGATAAAATGGCGGCCAGCGGCCTGGCAAGCGAGGTGTTGGGGCGCCACAAACACTATTACAGCATATACCAAAAGATGGTCCAGCAGAACCTCAGCTTTGAGGAGGTTTACGACATCATTGCGTTTCGTATCATCCTGAACACCATTCCCCAATGCTACGAAGCGCTGGGAATTGTGCATTCCTTATGGAAGCCGATCGCCAAGAAGTTTAAGGATTATATCGGGGTGCCCAAGGCCAATATGTATCAATCCCTGCACACCACAGTGATCGGCCCTTATGGTGAGCGGATCGAGATTCAGATTCGAACACGCGAGATGGATCAAGTTGCCAAATCGGGAATTGCGGCCCATTGGAGTTATAAAGAGGGCAAGCGCATCGATAACCAGGCCAGCGAAAAATTTGCCTGGATTCAAAACCTGGTGAAAAATCAGGCCGAATTTTTGGATCCCCAGGAGTTTCTGGAAAATGTCCGCATCGATCTCTTCCCGGATGAAGTTTATGTTTTTACACCCCAGGGTGAAATCAAATCGTTGCCCCGCGGGGCCACACCCGTTGATTTTGCTTATTTAATCCATAGCGAAGTGGGAAATCAATGCACGGGAGCCAAGGTAAACGGGCGCATGGTGCCACTCAAGTTCGAGCTGCAGACAGGTAACATCGTCGAAATTATTACTTCAAAGGGGAGCCATCCCAGCAAAGATTGGCTCAACTTTGTCAAAACCGTCAAGGCCCGGTCCCGCATCCGCCAGTGGATCAAAATTCAGGAAAAAGAACGCAGTCTTACACTCGGAAGGGAAATGTGTGAGAAAACCTTCCGCAAATACAAATTGAATTTCAATACGCTGCTTAAGTCGGATGAGATGCGTGAAGTTGTGGACCACTTCGGATTTAGAACCGTCGATGACCTGATCGCCAGTGTTGGTTACGGAAAGACGACGCCATTACAAATTGTACGTCGATTGGCCCTAAAAACCAAATCGATAGACGAAGACGATTCACTCTTTAACAAGCTTATTAGCCGTGTCCGCAAAAAGAAGCCCGTCGGCGGTGTCGTGGTTAAGGGAGTCGATGACATTCTGGTGAAATTTGGTAAGTGTTGTCAGCCGGTTCCGGGAGACGAAATAACTGGATATATCACCCGCGGTTATGGCGTTACCGTACATCGAACCAGCTGTGTCAACGCACTTAAAATGAGTCCGGAACGGCGAATTGACGTGGAATGGAGCGTGGAAACCAGGGAGAATTACCCGGTGAGAATTAAGATTACATCTCTGGACAGGGTTGGCCTGCTGGCCGAAATGGCCGCGGCCATCAGTAAAAACGAGGCCAATATTCTCAGTTTGAACACCGAAACCAAAGTAGATAAGACGGTTGAATCCGTCTTAACCCTGGGGATTGTCAGTACAAGCCATTTGAATAGGATTCTGGCAGATATCAAAAAAATCAAATATGTCCAAAGCGTTAGAAGGCTGGGCTAGGGTGCTTTAACCACCCGACCCGACTTGATACAAGTGGTGCACACGACCATTTTCTTAGCTTTGCCCTTATTCAGTGCGCGAACATTTTGCAGATTCGGATTAAATCTTCTCTTGGTAATATTGTGCGCATGGCTCACATTGTTACCCACCATCGGTTTTTTCCCGCATATCTCACAGACTCTAGACATTATCCATTCTCCATCATATTCTGTTTCTTGCGTACCCGTCAAAATAAGGTGTATTAAGGGTTGGGTACGCTTAATTTCATTCACATAAAACCGAACTTTGGGCTATTACACCAATAAAATTCGCGTGTAAAGGCTTTTTTCATTGTTGCGCGAGGGCGGCTTGACAACGGGGTATGAGCTGTCTGGCTTTTTCCTGAATTTCAGGGAATTCGTCCCAATCGGCAACGATGCCTTCAAAGCGTGCCAAAGCTGATTTATACCGTTTGGTTCGATAGTAGAAGTTTCCGATGTAGAACTGATTTTCAGCAAGGCTTTTACGGCATGTAAGGATTTTTTGGCGCGCATCATCGGCGTAAGCATCATCGGGATAGTTCTTGATTAAGCGCTCGAATGAATCAATGGCTTTATGAGCTGCGGTTTGATCCCGGTCAATCGTCCCTAGCTGGTTAAAATGGCTGTTACCGATCTGATAGATTACATAGGGTATGGCTTCATTTTTCGGATGAAGCTCTTCAAATTCTTGATAGGCGAATATGGCATCGTCATACTCTTTGAGATTGAAATGGGCATCTGCGATTTTTAACTCAGCGAGCTTGGCGAATTTGCTGAAAGGATACCAGTCGCGCAATTTTTCAAAATATCGAATGGATTTACGATAATCCTTTTCAGCGTACTCGTCCAAACCATTTTGGGCGAGTTCATGGGCAGGCTTATCGATATCAGGATCACGGGCTGAGCAGGCCGAAATTGCCATCAGCACAGCTGCCGTTAACATAAGAGCCAGTATTCTCATCACGGTGGACCTTAGAGTACTTTGCTGATAGCTTCTTCGAGTTTTGATTTGGCTACCATTCCCGTGATCTGGTCGACCACATTGCCATCCTTAAAGAAGATAAGTGTCGGTATCGCCTTGATGCCATATTTGCTGGGGGTTACCGGATTGTTATCTACATTGCATTTCGCAAAGGTTACTTGGTCGCCGTATGTTTCTGAAAGTTCTTCCACGATGGGGCCGATAGCCTTACAGGGTCCGCACCAGGGGGCCCAAAAGTCAACCAATACCGGTTTGTCAGCTGCCAAAACATCCGTATCAAAGCTACCATCCTCGACTTCCTTGATTGCATCACTCATCTATTCAGTTCCTTTCTCCAGTAATAATTTGGAAACTGTATCGAGATATTCGATACGTCCAACCTGGGAAATATAATAAGTCGCCCAAACAATGTCAACCAACAACGCATCCGGCCCGATGGATTCTTAGATTGGATGTCTAAATTCCGTTCCGGTTGCGAGAGAAGGAATATACCTGGTTTTGAGATGGGCATATCTATCTCGATTCAGATTTTTAGGGGCTTGTTCGCAATAATCGATTGTTATATGGTTATGGGGATATAAAGCCGGATATCAATTTAATTCGCTAGGATTTCTTTCCAACGGGGTGTCCATGCCAACAACGATGAATATCGCTGTTTTAATCTCAGGCGGCGGTTCTAATTTACAGGCTATTATTGATGCCAGCGAAGACGGTCGATTGCAGGCCAATGTTTTATGCGTGGGAGCGGATAACAACGCTGCACCCGGTCTGGCGCGGGCAGCCAACCATCAGATACCAACGTTTGTGGTGGATTATGCCCATATCATCAGTAGCGCAACGGCCGATCCCGATGGGATCAAACTTCCGACCGATCTTCAGATGAGCCAACTCGTGTCCCGGGTCATGTCGGCCCGTCCCAATCAGGACCCGGAAAAAATAAAAACAATGCTCAATACACGTATTGCCGCGGAAATTGCGCTTCTTGATCACTTATCACGGTATCCCCTGGATTTGATTGTATTGGCAGGTTTTATGCGGACACTCACGCCATATTTTATCGATCAGATCAATCAAACCGCTAACATGCCACGGATTATGAACATCCACCCATCCCTGCTGCCCGCTTTCCCGGGCGTGGATGGGTATGGGGATACTTTTCGATATGGATGTAAGGTGGGTGGTTGCACGGTTCATTTTGTGGACGAAGGGGAGGATACCGGCCCCATAATCGGGCAAGCGTCATTCAATATCGCGGCAAATGACGATTTGGACGGCATCAAAAGAAAAGGTCTTCAAGCAGAATGGCGGCTTTACCCCCAGTGCATTCAGTATGCAGCCGAGGGGCGCTTGCGCGTCGTTGAGAAGGTGTTTAAGCTCAAAAATGGCAGACAATTCAGTCGCAAAATCGTGGAGATACTACCCGAAAGCGGTAAGCCATAAGCCGACAACAGCTGATGGCTGATCGCTTATTGCTGCCCGCTATAATAATTTCAACATTAAAGGAATCGCCACCATGGTGCCGATGGTGCTGCCCAGGTTTGTGAATACCACCACGAGCAGAATACGCGTCAGTTTATTTCGCCAGAAGCCCTTTATGGACATAATATCGTTCGGTAAGCTTTCAAGGTCACGAACTTTGGGGCGACTGGCAAAAGCTTCAACCAGCCCCGACACCCAACCAGCCGCAATGAGCGGATTCAGAGAAGTCAGGGGGGCTGCCAAAATGGCAGACAGAATCGTTAACGGATGAGCCAGGGCCAGAACAGCCCCCAAGCCCGCCAAAACACCATTCGCAATAACCCACCAGGTCAGCATATCCGTTCCGGTGGCAGCGCCTCCGTAGAAAAAACCCAGCACCAGCAGAACGATGATGAGAGCCGGCAAAAGCCATTTCAGGGCACCACTTATATTGCTTTTTGGCGGAATTGTTTCCAGGGCGTGGGTGTCGATTTCTTGATCCCAGTATTGTAGAATGCCCGGCACATGTCCGGCTCCGACGACGGCTACAATATTTTCCCCCGGAGCCGATTTGATTTTTTGGGCCAGATAGCGATCCCGTTCATCAATCAGAATTTTGCGCAACACGGGCAATGATTTTTCAACTTCGGAGAGCAAGGCCTGAAGCATGTCTTCCTGTTTCATTTTCTCAATATCTTCTTCTGAGATTTCATCCACGTCGCCCAGAGACAAGGCCAGTTGAAAGATGATTTTGAGTTTGTCCCATAAACCTGTATTGCGCCAGATTCTCGACAGGGTCACCCGGATATCCCGATCGGCTAAAACAATCTGGGCATCAGCCGCTTTGGCGCTCTCGATGGCCTGGATCATTTCAGCACCCGGCTGGATATCCAACTTGTCTGCGATTCGTTTCTGGAAAGAGGCCAGCAACAGATTGGAAAGCAAGAGAAATGTTTTCTTCTCCCGAATGACCTTGATGATGTTCATGTCGCGCCAACGGTTTTTGTGGCGGAGGGACTGGTATCGAGATTCGCACAGCTCAATACAAACCGTGTCCGGTTTTTCTGCTTCGATGGTCTGTTTGACAAGATCCATGCTTTCCCGGGAGACATGAGCGGTACCCACAAGCAGAATATTTTTGGTTCCAGCGTTTAGGTGTTGAATCATATTGGCGATGTCCAAAGGATTGCGGCAAAAATTTTGAAATGTTATATCACGCGTCAATCAAGCGCTTCGATACTTCTAGTGGCGCAGCCATTTTATACCGGTTGTCAAAACTGATCGGCTCGTAAAAAGTCCGATAATTGGCATGACTAAAATTTCACGCTTAATAATTTCAGCAGATTAACGAGTCGAACTTTGAGAATTTTGACTTTTTACGAGCACATCAAAAATATGTTCCGATTCAAACTCACAATCGGAACCTTATGCTGACACACATTGTATTACGCGGTTCTCTATAAAGCTTGCGTTCATTGAATCCGGCTCGCTTGTGAAAACTGAACAGCAGCGAACCTTTTTTAGCGACAACGTGCGCTTCATCGATAAGCACATTCGTTTACAAGGCCGAAACATAACAAGTTCAGCCTGGATGTCAACGTTATAGTGGTTGACACAGTCGGGTAGTGTATTATTAGGGGGGACGGGATAGCGATTGACATAAATCTGTTCCGCTATCACGTCAGCGCGTAAGCGAATCAGGTGTTTTTTCTCAGTAAAGGGAACATTTTTATGACAAGTATGATAATCAATTCAGCGAGCCATTTCGGAATAAATTAGGAGTTATCCCGTGAAACCGTCACCAAAATCGACAGCAGAAAAGCATGTGATTGCATCTGAACCCTATTATCTGCCATGGGGAAATGAAGTCACTATTTTTAAGGCCGCTTTCCAGGAAAAGCTACCGGTTATGCTGAAGGGACCCACCGGCTGCGGAAAAACTCGGTTTGTTGAGCACATGGCCTATCAGTTAAAACGACCGCTTATTACGATTCCATGTCATGAAGATTTGTTTGCATCTGATTTAATCGGGCGCTATTTGCTAAAAAATGATGAAACCGTATGGATGGATGGTCCCTTGACCAAGGCAGTCCGAACCGGTGCCATTTGTTATCTGGATGAAGTCGTGGAAGCACGTAAAGATACAACTGTCGTAATCCATCCCTTAAGCGATGACCGTCGTATGCTTAGCATCGATAAAAAAGATGAAAGCCTGCCAGCGCATCCGGACTTTATGCTGGTGATATCCTATAACCCTGGATATCAATCTGTTTTGAAGGATCTGAAGCAAAGTACCCGTCAGCGATTCATCTCCCTGTCCTTCGACTATGCTCCGGCCGATAAGGAAGCCCAGATTGTATCCCACGAGGGCAACGTGGATATTGAAACGGCAGGCAAACTGGTTCGGTTTGCCGAAAAAGTTCGCAATATCAGAGAATACGGCCTTACGGACGGTGCCAGCAGCCGGTTGTTGATTTATGCTGCCCAGCTAATTCACAACGGTATCGGGCCGCTGGAAGCCTGCCGGGTTGCCATCTGTCTGCCCCTTTCGGACGATGATCGATTCCAAGAGACCCTTTCAGAACTGGCTGAGGATATTTTTGATGCGTGAAGAGGGGACTCCCTTAGAGCGGCTCCAATTGGTTGATCCCGGACTTGCATCGGAAGTGGCAACCCATCTGGATACTGCCATAAAGCCAATTGATCCCGAAGATCTTGAAACCTTAGTTCGCGACACACTTTGGGCGCTTTCCCAGGAAATCGCTTTTGGCAAAGCCGTGGCCAGTGGTTGTGCTCGAATTCTGGCTAATACAAGCAGAAAATCTTTTGCGATATTCCGCGCTGTCATCCGAAAAGCCGGCCGTCAGGGTCCCACCGTTGGAAAAATTTTGGCAACCCATCTGGTACCCGTATTCATGAGTGATGATGCAGATCTGGTAAGGCTTTTTTTACGTGCCGATCGTATCATGCGCCGGAAGGGAACCTATACCCTGAGTGGTCCCCTGGCCTGTTTGTCGAAGCTATTAAATGAAGGAGATATTCGCAGCGGGCGTGGATATTTGGAGCTTCTGTGTCATGCCTATGATCGTGATATGACCTATAACCAAAGTCTGCAGCTTACTTATCGGTTGCCGAAAGCTGTCGGCGATATGTCGCCTCATAAGCGAAGTTGGTTGATGGCGGCATTATCGCGTATCATCAAGATCGATTTAAACGCAGCGGAATGCTTTATTGAAGGGCTTAAAAAGGGCTTGGCCTATTTACATCAGGATGATCTGGTTCGATTTGTCTCCATGGGATTGGCGCGCTATGAATACAATCCAAAACGCGGTTGCCGATTTATGTCTTTAGCGTCAAAGACATCCCAGGAAATCTGTAAGTCTTTGCAAGTGGCCGTGCCCTTGTCCCAAATCCAAAACAAACTTTCTCGGTATGTGCGTACGCGAACAGGCCGGCATCTAGCCATCCGACCCGCAATAGAATGGGTGCCAAGTCCCCTTGGCGCAGGGGAAGAACCCGGTGCGATTTTTTCGGATGAAGGCGCTATTTATCTGCCGCCGGAGATTGAACGATTTAACAGCAGACAGGCAAATCAGAATCTATACCTGAATTTGATAAAATTCGAGTCGAGTTGTTTTGAATACGGAACGTTCGATTTTGATTGTGAAAAAACCTTGACTGTTTTCGAATCGCTCTATCCGGAAGAAAGCCGGGTGACTGCACGCAGATTACTGCCCAAAGATGAAACCGCAAGTGAGCTTCAGCGTTTTTGGGCATTGTTTGATACCCCGGAACTCGCGGCAGACCTTTTTAATATATTTGAGCATACCCGTCAGCGACTGTTATTGTCAGTGCACTATCCCGGGATAATCCACCGGGCATTGCCAAGCATGCAGCAGGAGATGGCGCGGATTATGGCGGATGAAACCGGACACCATGTGTTGAACCGGTTATATGCCCGGCTTGCTTTGGATATGAACCTGAAATCAGTAAACGGTTTGGAAGCGCATTTCACAACAGAACCACACAGCATCCAAGAGGCGGTGATGCCTGCACTTGTCCGAGCGCCAGTTGTTGAAACCTCTGGTGTCTGTGTTATACGGACCTATGAGCATATCAAACGGCTGACCCAGTCTCAAACACGCTTCGGGCAAGCGCAACCACGCCGATTCGCCTTGCAAACACCTTTTGGCAGAGGACTTAAGCCTGATGGCCGTTTTCATGTGAATTCGAAACTCAATCAGTTGGCGGCTTCTATCCAATCCAAATTGGGACAAAAGGGTGTCACGGTCTATCGCATGGATGTCCGTAAAAAGTTGGTTCAAAACAATGCCAAACTTACCCGACAAGACTTAGAAGAATTGATAGCCGCCCAACCACCCCATAAGGCCGCAAACCGGCAAATAACCATGCGCCAGCTCCAGGATTTGAGTGACGAGGAAGGATTCGATCTGGAGGGGCAATCCCAGCTGGAAGCGGAACCCGTGGTTGATCCGGATGCACACGTTGCAAGCTACCATGAGTGGGATTTTCGCTTGGCGGATTATTTGCCCGATTATGTGCGGGTTGTGGATCGGACCATGAATGGCATCGATGGCGGCTTCTACTCGGATACCCTCAAACGCTACCATGGACTTGTGCAGCGAACGCGGCAGGCTTTTGAACGCTTACGGCCGGATGGATTATCCATGATGAGACAATGGCATGAGGGTGACCAGTTTGACTACCGTGCTTTGATCGATTTTGCGGTTGATCGGCGACTAGGCTGGATTCCATCGGATCGTCTGTATATAAAACGCGACAAGCGACAAAGAGATGTTGCTGTCTTGGTATTGGTTGACCTTTCTAAATCAACGTCAAATTTTGCCAGCGGCACAGCTGCCAGTGTCCTGGATATCGAGAAAGCGGCCTTGGTGCTGCTTTCTGAAGCATTGACGGTTGCAGGCGATCGATTTGCCTTGGTCGGTTTCTCCGGATCAGGCCGCTTTAACGTTGATTACTGGCGTATAAAAAATTTCTCGGATCAATTTGACTATCGCATTCATCAACGCATCAATGCCATGACTCCCCTGCGAAGTACGCGCATGGGGGCAGCCATCCGCCATGCTGCTGGTACGTTGGCGGATATTCAAGCAAAAGTGCGATTGATGCTGGTGTTAACCGACGGATATCCGAATGATGTTGGTTATAAGCAGGCCTACGCAATGGCGGACACACACCGGGCAGTATTTGAGGCCCACGCCAAACATATTTTTTTTAAAGCCATTGTTGTAAACATATCCGGTGAACCGAACCTCGATGCTATATATGGAAAATACCAGCATAGTTTGATATCGAATATCCAGGAACTTCCGGACAAGCTGGTGCGGATTTATGGGTCCATGACCCGTATGTGAATCTCTTGCTTATTCGGCGTTTAGACTGTTAGACTATTAGCTGCTTACAGTCTAAACGCCGAATAGCCGTAACCTCTAAACTAAGGAATTGAGATTTGGGTACATTCCCGGAGTATCCTAATTACTGATCCGTTTTATCCTGTTGTTCATGCAACTTTTAAGTGAGGATGTTATGCTCATATATGACGATGATTTTGAGTGGCAAGGTTTTGGGGGTCAACTGAAACTCGGTAGCGGTAAATGTCGACTCAGCATCTTCGATTTAAGTGCTGACAAGACGGGTCGGCTGGCCCATTTAAAACCGGTGATTGTAATCGCTTCGGATCATCCCGACAGCGAAATGTCCGTGCGTAGTTGTTCGAGCCATATTGCCACCATGGTCAGTCGTACCTTTGATATCCCACCCAAGCGAATGCAGTTTGTGGAATATGCCCAGGAGAAAACGTATGGTCCGAACGACCAGAAAGTGATTCCGGAGAAATTCGTCGCGGTCGATTTTTCCTGGAAGGATAACAAGGCCATGCATGCCCGGTTACGTTCCCTGGGTTCTCCCTTACTGGATCGCATAAAAAAGCTATTAGCAGGTAAATAGAAGGGAGCCAAAGCGTTTAAAAGGCCACAGTTCGTTCAACATCGGACATATGGGAACATTATTTTGACAACCGCGATAAGCAACAAACGGTAATCAACCTAACCGTCTAATCGTCTTCAGCCTAAAAGCCTGGGCTTACACGTGAACCCTTCTTTAGGGACATGGATGCTCAAGCACCTCGCCCTTGAGCCATTTCTCCACAAAGTGACGGGTGACAGTCAAGTCGATATCCGCATGTCGGGCACTTTTTTCCAAACTTTCCAAATTTTGGGCTACTTGTTTGGTATTTCCGAACAAGGCATAAATTTTTACGCTACGCTGAAGGTAGGTTGCAGCCTGATGATATTCTTGTATCTGCAAGTAGGCGTTTCCGATGGCGTTGAGATTGTCGGCAATTCCCGGGTGAAAGTCAATTTGTTGATCAATGGCCAAGGCGTCCAAATAGAATTCAATGGCTTGCTTGTATGCTCCTTGAGCGGCCATGAGGTTGCCCAGGGCGCTGTAGCTGGTGGCACGGGTGGGTACGTTTTGGTTTGCGGTGGCGTCAAGGGCTTTTAACAGTATTGATTCGGCGTCTGCATACTGCTTTTGGCGGGTGAACAGAATCCCCTGGTTGTTCAGCACCTGAGGGGCGACGATTCCGAACGATTCTGCCAGGGCTTTTGCTTTTTGAATAGTTTCCGTCGCTTCATCGAGGCGATCGTTTTGGATGAGAATGGCGGCTTGGTTGGCCAGAGCCTGCATCGCGCCATCGTGGTCTGCCAGTTGTGCGTAAATCGCATAGGCTTCTTGATAAAACAAAAGTGAACTGTGTGTGTCGCCTATATAACGGTAAACATTACCAATGTTGTTCAGGCTCATGGCAACACCGGGTAAGCGATCAGAAGCAGTGAACAACTCGTGCGCCCTGGTAAAGGCTTCCAACGATTTATGAAAACAGCCACGTTGATACCAGCCAACACCTTTTTGAAGCAGTTTGTGGGCCGGGTGGGATAATGGGGGCTCTTCTTTTACGGAAGAACCGCCTCCACATGAGAAGATTAAAAACAGCGTAATCAGAACGATGGGGGATACAGTGCGAATCATGGCGACCTTTCAGGTGACGACATTCCAATGGGCCCTTGAAGAATTACCGTTTTCATACTATTTTTAGTCCATAAAGTCAAAAAACCAAATACGATCGTGCCATGGCTTTTTGAATGCAGTGATCGAACATACCGATGAGATTGCTGAAATTTGAAATCAGCACGCCTGTTCGTGAAAACAGGAACCAACTGCCTACGGAACAATTCATGTCCGCATGCGTTCGAAGGAATTGACAATAGGCAATATCGTGTTAGCTTTAAAAAGACCTTGACAACACCGGGGGCATCCTGTAGACGGACAAAAATATTAACAAGGGATAGACATGAACTTAATCAATTCAGGCCAGGGGTATTATTTCCGGTTTTATTATCAAGCCGGCCTGCCTGAATTGCGCTGATCGGATACAAAAGTCAAAGCGCAAAAGCTGTGGGCCGGCCAAAAGCCCACGGCTTTTTTTTTGGCCGTGGGGATCGCCTCACGGCCTTTTTTGGCCGTCAGTCGCAACAATGGCGTTCATGCCATAAACAGGGAAGGTGGAATCATGCAGCAAACGCACGATTTGCGAGTTGGTGGGTATAAACCATTGGTACCCCCCAAAGAATTGAAAACAGAGCTCCCGGTAAGCGATGCCGCTACTGCAACGGTCCTTTACGGTCGCAGGGGCATTGAAGATATCCTCCAGGGAAAAGATGGGCGGCTACTCGTTATTGCCGGACCATGTTCCATTCATGATGAGGTCGCGGCGATTGAATATGCTGAACGCTTGAACAGTTTAAGAAAAGAGGTCGCTGAAACACTGTTCATCATTATGCGGGTCTATTTTGAAAAGCCCAGAACATCGGTTGGCTGGAAGGGATTGATTAACGATCCCAATCTAGACGGAACCTGTGATATCCAGGAAGGTTTGCGTAAGGCTCGACGTATTCTACTCCGGATCACGGAGTTGGGTATGCCGGCTGGTACAGAATTGCTGGAGACCATCACCCCCCAGTATGTGGATGATCTGATATCATGGGCGTCCATTGGGGCACGCACAACCGAGTCCCAGATTCATCGGGAAATGTCCAGCGGCTTGTCCATGCCTGTTGGTTTCAAAAATGCAACCGACGGTAACCTTTCAACGGCCATTAATGCCATGGTCGCTGCCCGCGCACCCCAATCTTTTCTGGGCATTGATCAAGATGGTCGGACCTGTATCGTGAAGACCAACGGGAACAACACCGGACACGTCGTATTACGGGGTGGTAAGCGGCCAAATTATGATGCCCTAAGTCTCGAAGAGGCCCATCTGGAACTGGTTTCCAATAATTTGCCGGCCAAGATCATTGTGGATTGTTCACATGCCAACTCCAAAAAGAAGTTTCAGGGCCAGGCCGTTGTATGGAAGAATGTTTTACATCAGTATTCAGACGGCAACGACGCGATCATGGGGTTGATGCTGGAAAGCAACCTGGAGGAAGGCAACCAGAAGTTTACGGGTGACCATGCCGCCTTGAAATACGGTGTTTCCATCACAGATGAATGTGTTTCCTGGGAGGCAACCGAAAATTTGCTGTTGCGTGCACACGAAAAACTGTCCGGGCGCTAATGCAGCACGTGAGTCCGGGTGAGCAATCCATTGGCCGCATCATGGACACGATAGAGGAGCCCCTCTGGTGAAACGAATTGGTATAAAAGGGAAACAAGGTGATTCCGTTATCTATGTGGGGGAATCGATTGACCGGCTGAATCGATATGTTCCCTCAGATAGCACGATTATTCTCACGGATACCCGGGTGGCAGACCTTTACGGTCATCGATTTCCACCCGGACCGGTCATCACCATGGGGCAGGGCGAAGGCGTTAAGAATCTCCATACCGTAGCGGGAATCTATCAGCAACTATTGGATGCGGACGCAGACCGTTCCTCCTATCTGGTCGGTATCGGCGGCGGTATCGTTTGCGATATCACCGGTTTTGTGGCTTCGACTTACATGCGCGGGCTGCGCTGCGGGTATGTGGCCACGACCTTGCTGGCACAGGTTGATGCCAGTGTGGGCGGGAAAACCGGTGTGAACTACCACGGGTACAAAAATATCATCGGGGCTTTCAACCAACCGAGGTTTGTTCTGTGTGATACCGGGCTGTTAAAAACGCTACCAGCAGCGGAAATTTCATCAGGTTTCGCCGAAATTATTAAACACGCTGCGATTGCAGACGCAGATATGTTCGCTTATTTGGAGGCGCATGTCGGCGAGGCACTTCACCTTGATCCAGATGTTATCGAAAAGCTGGTGCACGAATCCATAAAGATAAAAGCCGCGGTGGTCAACCAAGATGAAAGGGAGACCGGCGAACGGCGCAAACTGAATTTCGGCCACACCTTTGGGCATGCCATTGAAAAAACAACTGATTTTTCACATGGTCAGGCCATTAGTGTGGGCATGCGCATTGCAGCCCAGATTTCGGTTGCAAAGAATTTATTGGCACCGTCCCAAGTCGACCGGCTGAAAAAGTTACTTGGTGATATGAACTTACCGGTTCAGGCGCCGGTTGATACGGATCTGGTTGGGGATGCGCTGTTGAAGGATAAAAAGCGCGAAAGAAGTCATATTTATTTCGTGCTGCTGAGACAGATCGGCAAAGCAATCGTTAAACGCTTGTCAATAAAAGAAGTGCGAACAGGAATCGAATTGCTATAACGCAACTATCGGGATTTCGGTGAGGCCATATGCACACTCAATCAGGGAAAATCGGCGACTGTGTGTCAACAGCAGATGGACAGTGGAAGACTCTCAATCTTTATGGCGTTTTTGGCGATCCCATATCCCATAGCCTTAGCCCGGTGATGCACAACAACGCTTTTGCCACACGCGATTTTGCGGGCATCTACTTGCCGTTTCGGGTTGGATCCATCCGCCAGGCAGTCGCAGCCATGCGGACCCTGGATATGAAAGGCGCCAGTGTAACGTTACCCCATAAGATATCGGTGATGGCTTATCTGGACCGGATTGATCCAGAGGCCCAAATGATTGGTGCGGTTAACACGATCCACAACCAGGACGGTATCCTGAGAGGCTCCAACTCCGATGCTGCCGGTGCTGTGTCGGCCCTCATGGAACGGAAAGAAATAAGACACAGCCGGGTTGCTATCATCGGAGCAGGGGGGGCTGCGCGTGCTATCGGATTTGGTGTGCGGGCAAGGGAGGCGGTGGTGATAATTGTTAATCGCAGTGTGGATCGGGGAGAACAGCTAGCCGCTGATTTGGATGGTCATTTTATACCGCTTTCTGAAGCCGCACATGTTGATTGCGATATTTTGATCAACACCACGCCTGTGGGCATGAATCCGCATCGCAACCACACACCCGTCCCAAAAGGAATATTTAAAAAAGGCATGCTTGTCATGGATTGCATATACACGCCTCGACAGACACGATTCCTGGCAGAGGCCGCGGCAGCTGGGTGTGAAACCATTGATGGCCTTCCCATGTTTATCCATCAAGGTGCATTTCAGTTTGAACTTTGGACGGGCCTTAAAGCACCGGTGGCGGCGATGCAGGCGGCCGTTGCAGCCGCGCTGGATGGAGGGCATGAGACCACATGAAAATCCAACCCCGAAAGCCCCGTGCAGCTTGTATCCGTGTGCCGGGATCAAAAAGCCTTTCGCATCGTTTTTTGGCAGCGGCAGCACTTGCAGACGGTGAAAGTGTAATCGACAATTGCCTCATCAGCGAGGATACGTTGCTGACCATGGATGCGTTAGGGCAAATGGGGGCGGGGATCGAGACGACCAAAACCCAGGTCCGGGTCACGGGCAAAAATGGTCTATTGGGCGCAGCGGCCAAACCGATATTTTTGGGCAATTCGGGGACATCCCTGCGCTTGGTGTGTGCTTTAGCAGCCTTGGGCCAAGGTACCTACACCATAACAGGAACCAAACGGATGCAGCAGCGTCCTATCCAGGATTTGCTGGATGGCCTCCAAATGATCGATGTGCCGGCCAAGTCTATCAATGGCGACGGTTGCCCCCCGGTTCGAATCCAGGGTGGCGAGACCACAGGCGGTACCAGTGATCTGCGTTGCGGTAAGAGCAGTCAATATCTTTCAGCCATGCTCCTGATGGCACCCTGTACGCGTGATGGTATCGAAATCCGGGTAACCGAAGGGCCTGTATCCAAGCCTTATGTGGATATGACCCTGCAGGTCATGCACCAGTTCGGCATCCAGGTGGCGCACATGGGGTATCAACATTTTAGCGTGAGGGGGGGGCAGACGTACCGGCCAGGAAAGCGTGTCGTAGAACCGGACTGTTCCCAGGCCGGCTATTTCTGGGCCTCGGCGGCTATCACCGGCGGCGATGTCAAAGTATTGAATACCCACGTGGATATGCTGCAAGGTGACATTCGATTGTTGCAGCTGATCGAATCCATGGGGTGCCGGGTTCTGGTAGAAATCGACGGAATCCGTGTAGTGGGTGGGCGGCTGTCGGCAATTGATGCTGATATGTCTGACATACCGGATATGGTCCCCACGTTAGCTGTGATCGCGGCCTTTGCACAGGGTAAAACGATTGTCCGTAATATCGGCCATTTGCGGATTAAAGAAAGCAACCGGATTGAAGCGGTGGTTACCCAGCTCAATAAAATGGGCATAAAGGCGGTGGATACGGGAGATGGACTGGAAGTCGTTGGGGGTAGCCCCCGTGGCGCTGAGATCGATACCTATGATGATCATCGAATTGCCATGAGTTTTGCTGTGGCCGGCATGCGGGTGCCGGGCGTCAAAATCGGTGATCCCGGATGTGTGGCCAAGTCGTTTCCCGATTTCTGGGAAGTATTTAAGCAACTTTAAGCTTATACCTGATTGCTTAAAGCTTTAAAGAAGAGGACCGTATGTCTAGTCAATTTGGGAAAGTTTTGAAGCTGACGACATTTGGGGAGTCGCATGGAAAGAGTGTGGGTGGCATTCTGGATGGGTGTCCGGCCAATATTCGCGTTAAGGTAACGGATATCCAGGCCCAATTGAATCGACGTCGGCCGGGTCAAAGCCTGCTGACAACCGATCGTTCGGAACCGGATCAGGTCACGATTGTCTCCGGGATTGAAAACGAACGCACCCTGGGGACACCCATTTCTTTTTATGTGACCAACCAGGACCAGAAACCCGGAGATTACGAACAGTTTCGACGGGTCCCCCGTCCTTCGCATGCTGATTTTACCTACCAGGCCAAATACGGCAACCGCTCCATAAGTGGCGGCGGCAGATCCAGTGCCAGAGAAACGATCGCCCGGGTGGCGGGGGGTGCCATTGCCGAAGCAGTTCTGGCGGCCCAAACCAAAATTGAAATCGTTGCCTGGGTAAGTTCGGTGGGCTCCCTGGACGCACCAACCGCCGATATGCACCGGCTCAATCGCCAGGATATAGACCAGAACGCGGTTCGATGCCCGGATGGACCAAGCGCCGAAAAAATGGCTCAGTTCATTGCAGCACTCAAAGAGCAAGGAGACTCCGTGGGAGGGATTGTGTCCTGTGTTTGCCGGCATGTGCCACCGGGTTTGGGAGAACCGGTATTTGCAAAGCTGGAGGCCGTTTTAGCCCAGGCGATGTTATCGATTCCAGCCACAAAAGGATTTGAGATCGGTTCCGGTTTTTTGGGGACCCGCATGCAAGGTTCAAAACATAATGATGTGTTTATGGCATCAGAAAAAGGCCTGCGTACCAAGACCAATTTCAGCGGTGGTATCCAGGGTGGTATCAGCAATGGGGAGAATATCTATTTCCGGGTGGCATTCAAACCCCCGGCAACCATCGGTGTCCCCCAGAAAAGTGTTGATTTTGAGGGAAGCGAGGTTGTTTTAGAAAGCCGGGGCCGGCATGACCCCTGCGTGGTGCCACGCGCTGTGCCGATTGTGGAGGGTATGGCCGCGCTGGTGCTGGCCGACATGCTACTTTTACAGCAAACCAGAAATACAGGGGCTAATAAATGATTGCCATATTCGGCTTTGGTCGATTCGGAAAACTGATGGCGCGGTACCTGTCCAAAGATTTTGACGTATGCGTCCATACCCGCAGCGATTGTACCCAGGAGATTGAGGCGGCTGGCGCATCGTCCGTCAGCTTTGAAAACGCATGCAAACAGAGAACACTGATTCTGGCGGTACCCATATCAGCCATGCAGAAGACCCTGGCGCGAATTGCGCCCAAGTTGCATGCGGGTAGCCTGGTTGTCGATGTGTGTTCGGTCAAGGAATATCCGGTGCGACTCATGCAGGAACTGTTACCACGAGAAGTCTCTCTTTTGGCCACCCATCCCATGTTCGGCCCCGATAGTGCTGCCGACTCCCTGGAAGGCTGCAAGATCGTTGTATGCCGAGAACGCGTGGAAACCGCTATCTATCAAAAAATAGTATCCTATCTTAAATCCAAAGGGCTAGTGGTCATCGAAACTTCTGCGGGCGCACACGATCGGCAGATAGCCACGAGCTTGGCGCTGACCCATTTTATCGGACGGACCCTGTCCGAATTCGGGGCGGTACCGCTTGATATCGATACTGAGGGGTATCAGCGCTTGCTGCACGTCTTGGGTGTGGTGGAAAATGATACCTGGCAACTGTTTGAGGATATGAATACCTACAATCCCTATGCTGCTGAAACGCGGCAGGCTTTTTTGCTTGCAGTTGAGACCATTCATAACAAATTGCCCAAAAAACCATTATAAACATAGGGATTTTATTCGACGCTAGGTATCGGATAGTCTTGGCCGTGTAAGCGGATTAGAAACTGGCCGTCCTTTTCTTCAAAGAGATTGGACAGCTTGATCATGCTGCGGTCGTTAAATTTGATCAGCTGATTATCCGCTTGAATGAAAAGGGAATCGTTTTTAATCGTGAGGCTCTTGGGGTCAAGGGCGATTTTTTTGCCGGTATTCAGTAGAAGCCATACGTCATTGTTTGTAACGACGCCCACGACAAAAAATGCGGTTTCCTCATAAGGGAAATAGACTTTCTCGATCAACTCCCCGCGTTGCTGACTCACAAAATACCCATCGGCATCGTGCTGAATGGACCGATTAAAATAATCGATGACACGTTTGTGTTCGAATTCGCCGTGCTGGTTGTGCCACCGTCCATTGGCGTCCATCCAAAATACGGCGTCTTCTTTTTTGATGATGATTTCTTTCATATTTCCGAGCCTGCATGGTGTATGAAAATTGCTTGACTTGGGCCATATCATTATTGGATCCAGATTATCTTTAACATATCATGTGGTGTACCAAAAGTAAGTTTATTGTGTTTCGAATAAAGGGCCGTCCTTGATTTCGGTTACGATTCAGTCTAACGAGTTTAAAATATTCATTATCGTTCGTGCGGGTGCCGTGTTTCCATCGAAATCATGATAACGCCCGTCGCCGCCCTCCAGTTCAGCATTCCCAGGCCGAAAGTGCGGGAATGTCTGGATTTCTGATTGACAATCAAACGGATGAGTATTACTATTACCGGTAATACATATTACCGAAAGGGGACGTCATGAGAGTTACAACAAAAGGGCAAGTTACAATTCCACAGGAGATTCGCGAAAAACTGGGAATCACGCCAGGCGTTGAAGTGGATTTCATCGAGGAGAAAGATCGCGTTTATTTGGTGAAAAGGAAAATCAAAACAAAAAGAACGCGTAAATTCAGAAAATTGAGAGGAATCGCCAATGTTAAGATGACAACAGACGAAATTATGGCTCTTACAAGAGGACACAAATGAAAGCGATTCTTGTTGATTCAAATGTCATTTTGGATGTTTTTCTCAATGATTTAGAATGGGGTGATTGGTCTGAATCCAAATTAGAGGAAACTAGTTATCAATCAGCATTATACATCAATTCAATAATCTATTCAGAAATATCTATTGGATTTAAATTAATAGAAGATTTGGAGTCTGCGATTTGTAAAGCGGGCTTCCACATATTAGAGATTCCAAAAGAAGCTCTTTTCTTAGCTGGGAAAGCCTACATTCAATACAAACGAAGAAAAGGGACAAAAAGAACGCCATTACCGGATTTCTTTATTGGTGCACAAGCAGCCGTAATGAATTTAGATCTAATAACCAGAGATGTTTCAAGGTATCAATCATACTTTCCAACGGTAAAACTGATATCGCCATAGAATTTTTGATCATATCAAACCCATAAAATGGGAGTCACTTTGGAGCGGAGGAAGTCATGGAATGTAATCAGGATAAAAACCGTGGCCGGTGTAACTGTACCTATGAACCCTGCTCACGCAAGGGCATCTGTTGTGAGTGCCTGGCCTATCATCTGAAAAGTCAGCAATTGCCCGGTTGTTGTTTTCCAGATGATGCCGAAGCCACCTGGAATCGTTCCTTTGAACATTTTGTGGAGCTGGTGAATCAGGGTCTCGTTTAGAAAGCAGATGATAAAAACGATTCTATTTGATTTGGACGGGACCCTCACAGACCCGAAGGAGGGCATCACGAAATGCATCCGGTATGCGCTGCGACAGATGCAAATGGACAGTCCGCCCCCGGATCAATTGACCTGGTGTATCGGACCGCCGCTAAAAATCTCCTTTGCAAATCTATTGGATACCCGGGATGAAGCGGTTCTTGATCGCGCCATTCGGTATTACCGTGAGCGGTTTTCTGAAATTGGTATTTTTGAAAACAAGCTGTATCCGGGCGTTACAACTTCCCTCGAAACCCTGGGTGCCAATGGCGTCAACTTATATTTAGCAACATCCAAACCGAGGGTGTTCGCCAGGCAAATTCTTGCGCATTTTGATCTGACACACTTTTTTGTCCAGGCCTATGGGAGTGAACTGGACGGACGCTGGTCTGACAAAGGTGCATTAATTGCCCATATTATCGACCGGGAGGGGCTTGATCCCATGACAACGATGATGGTGGGCGACCGGATTCACGACATCGACGGCGGTCAATGCAATAATACCATTACGGCGGCCGTCACCTACGGGTACGGCTCACCCGAAGAAATTGCGGCGGCCGAATCAGATTACGTCTTTAACTCACTTGCAGACCTGACCCAAGCCATTTTAGGAAAGAAATCCTAAGATTGATAGACTCGTAAAACGTCCGATAATTGGTACGGTTCAAATTTTTACTCTTAATAATTTCAATCGGTTAACGAGTCAAAATTTGAGAATTGTGACTTTTTAGGAGCACATCAAGATTGTGTTCCAATTATTTCGATCAGCGTAACCTCCGGCGGCGCCAGAAATCTCACCGGTGGTCCCCAGGTACCGGTTCCGCGACTGACATAAACCGCAGATCCCTTTCCAAGGTTGGTAAATCCGGAATTAATTTTATAGGCGAGTTTGACCAACAGGCCAAAGGGAAAAATCTGGCCATTGTGGGTGTGGCCGGAAAGTTGTAGATCAAAGTGTCCGAGGGAGTTTGCAGCCACAACCGGCTGATGTTTCAGGAGAACCGTGAATTGATCATCAGGTAAATCACTGAGCAATCTGTGTTCAGGCAATGCCTCTGGCGGCGGTTGAAACCGACCGGTGGGATCATCGACACCGGCGATGGTGATACCATTTGGTAGACGATGCGTTTGACCCCGTAGGTAAACAAACCCGGCTTTTAGAGTAAAATCCAGCGCCGCCTGTAATCCGGCATAAAATTCATGATTCCCGGTGACCGCATATTTCCCTAAAGGGGTTTGGATGGATCGGAGCATGGTGGCCAGACGGTCCGAATCGATCATCTTGCCGTCCACAAGGTCACCGGTGGATACCAGCACATGGGGTTTGGCTTTGTTGATTTGGTCGCGGATTCTTCGCAAACGGTTCTCGCCAACTACCAAACCCAGATGTACATCCGATATCTGGGCAATTCGAATCGGGTCCACATTTTCAGGGAGCTTGGCTGTTCGAATAACAACGCTTTCCAGGCGGATGGTATTGGCCTCAACAAAGCCATAAGCCATCACCAAACAGGCGATCAGCATAGAAGCCATACACGAAAAAGCATCCGTAGGCGTGACGGCTAACAGGTACTTTTGGGTGATAAAGCGAATGATAGCCAGAAAGCCGCGATAGATATCAAAGCCAAAGGCACTCGAAATAAATAGGAATACGAACCCCATCCAGAAAAAGCCGACGTAAGCCAGACCGGTAGCTAGGTAGTCATGGCCGTTTCGTTCGCCCATGCGCATCAAAACGGGCGCAAGGATCATCAAACCCATAAACAGAGCGACAGCGACACCGATCCAGGTGTTAAATCCCAGACCCCGCTTTAATTTCACAAAAGCATAATAATGAACGCCACCATAAATGCTGAAATAAATAACTATAAATGCGATCAGTCCTCTCAAATTCCCTCCGATTCTTTTAGGTCAGTCAAACTACAGCCCATATCATAAAGCCGCAGACTTGGAAATAAAGGAGGAGGTCTACCGATCGGAAGGGTCTACGCGTTGACGCAATTTTTTCAATCGGCCGCGGTGTTGCTTGGTGGCCAGGGTTCTCTCTTTGGAGGCCAAGGTGGGACGGGTTTTACGACGACTTTTCGGTTTTTGGGCCGCCTTTCGGATCAGGGCTATCAACCGGTCAAGGGCATCCTGGCGGTTGCGCTCCTGACTTTTAAATCGGCGGGCCTGGATGAGCACGTCACCTGAAGCGTTCATGCGTTTTCCAGCCAGTGATTTCAATCGTTTATAAACATGGGCAGGCAGTCCTTTGGCATTGTATCGTAACTGAACCGCGGTAGCAACCTTATTGACATGCTGTCCGCCAGGACCCGAGGCACGCACAAAGTCATAGGAAATGTCATTTTCATGGATGGAAACATGGGCTGTAACCGGGATCATAAAAAATGTTTACACAAACAGACTCCCAAGCGCAAACATTCTTTTGATCGCTTGGTTTTGATTGAAGAAAAAATGTGGACGCGGTAATATTGTTCAAATCCATGCCTAAATCAAGCGAGGTTTTTATGCAGATAAAGGGATATCGGAAATTAACCGACGGCAAATGGCTTAATCTGTTCGATGTGGCCTATGTTGACGACGCCGGCACAAATCGAAATTGGCAGGTTGTATCCCGGAATTCAGAGCCGAAGTGTGTTTCCGGACGGTTTGATAAACCCGATGCCGTGCTGATGATACCCTTCCACCGAGTTCAGAACAAATTGGTTGTTTTAAGAGAATACCGCGTGTCCCTGGCCGGATTCCAATATGAATTTCCAGCCGGTCTGATTGACACCGGAGAAACCGTCGCGGAGGCTGCTGAACGAGAGCTCATGGAAGAGACCGGTTTGCAGTTAATGCGCATTACGCGAGTAAGCCCACCATTGTACAATACCGCTGGTTTGGCAGATGAGTCGGTGGTGTTGGTTTATTGCGAATGTGACGGCCAACCTTCCGACGCCCACAACCAGGGCGGTGAGACTATTGAGGTGTGTATGCTATCACCCCGGGACGCCCACAGCATACTGGCTGATCCGACCGGCAAGTTTGACACCAAGCTATGGATAGAACTGGATCGGTTTTCAAGGCTTCATTCTTGGATGCCGTACTGTGAAATTAAGCGTGAAAGGTAGGTTCGCTGAATGTTCATCCTTTTGGCGGCCTGGCTGCGGTTACCGTTGGTTTGCTTGAGGTTGGCGATAATAAAATCAGTTTTAAACTGATCCACGGCCTCTTTTAAAGAAAGGTTTTGGGGTATTTCCGGTGGTGAGGTTCTAAGGGCTGCAATCGGCAGATCTTCCGGGAGTATGATCTCGCCGTTCCCCATTACCACGGCACGTTCCACTGCGTTGCGCAGCTCACGGATATTTCCGGGCCAATCATGTTCGGCAATCTTTTTTAGGGCCGCTTCGCTGAAGGTCAGTTCAGTCAGTCCGGTGTCCTTTTTGAATACTGCCAGAAAATGTTCGGCCAGTAGCGCCAGATCTTCCCTTCTCTCCCGCAACGACGGCATATTTATTTGGACAACGTTGAGACGATAGAAAAGATCTTCGCGAAAATTACCCTGGGTTACTTCCTGGGTGAGATTTTTATTGGTTGCGGACAGGACGCGGACATCCACAAATATGGGTGTGTTGCCACCGATCCGATAGAACATTCCTTCCTGAACCACACGCAGGAGTTTGGATTGCATGCCCGCTGTCATTTCACCGATTTCATCCAGGAAAATGGTTCCCTGGTGGGCCAGTTCGAATTTGCCGATTTTACGATTCGAGGCCCCGGTGAAGGCCCCCTTTTCATGACCGAAAAGCTCGTCCTCCAGCAATGTTTCCGGCATGGCAGCACAGTTCAACGTGACCAGCATTTTATCCTTGCGGGGGCTGGACTGATGGATCAAGCGGGCCAAAAGCTCCTTGCCGGTACCGCTTTCTCCCAGAATCAGCGTTGTTGCATTGGAATTGGCCACCTTGATGGCATCGTCAATGACGGCCTTTAACGCCTGGCTTTTGCCCACAATTTGAGTCTGCTCTCCGATCACTTCTTTGAGTTGCAGATTTTCTTTTTTTACCCGTTCGATCATACGGGCATTGGCGATGGCCATAGCTGCCAGGCCGGCAAATTCACCCAGGAGATTGAGGTCATCTACCGACATGGGACTGGCGTCCACTTTATCAACCACCTGTACCACGCCGATGATTTTTCCCTCCATTTTCAGGGGGACACAGGCAATCGAGCGGGTTTCAAAAGCGATGTATTCGCTGATTTCCGAGTACCAGCGTTTGTCTTTACGCACATCCGCAATAAGTAGCGGTTTGCCGGAAGTTGCCACGGATCCGGCGATGCCCTGACCTAGTTTCACGCGGTATTTTTTGATTTCGCTTTTCTTTTCACCGGTGGCGGCTTTGAAATACAGGGTATTGGTATCGCGGTCCAGAATGAGAAGCGAGCTGGCCTTGGCATTGATCATCTGGGCTGCAGATTCCAATATTAATTCCAGCAGGTTATCCAGGTCCTGAACCGATGATACCCATGAGGTTATTTCTTTGAAGGGGCTGGGTCCATCGGTGTCTGGTAATCTGTCGGTTGCCATGGTAATTCTTTGATTTAATTGGTAATCTGCTACGTTCAAGTTGCGTATCAATGCCGTTCTGTGGGTGTGCGCTTAACAGGCGTTTTTTAGAGAACCGCATTGTTTGGATATGGCCGAAAGATAGCATAGCCACAAATAAAAGGAAACCATAACTGTTAAGGAGGGCACTTCTTTGAAAGGCTCAGGGGCGCGGGCCCCAGGCGGTAGGCAGGTATGGGTACGCTACCGCCCGGGGTCAAGGCATTCGGGCATGGAATTTGAAATCGCGGGACGGGTTATGGATACGACTGGCCCGGATGATAAGTCAAGGTTATGCGTACATGATAGGGCGGACCCGCATAGCCCCAATCATCGTCCGGACTCTCCGATGCCACATAATCGAAGTCACTTACGCCGAGATAGAACCGGCCCTCCCACGCGTCACCAACCCAAAAGGATGTCTCGTCACCCGGTGCCGGCGTGGTAATATCGAGCGTTTCCAGAAATATATTGATATCACCGGCACTGGCAAAAAACCCATTCGAATCCTGCGGCCGGTCCACAAGAATCTGGTTGCCGTTCATATCCCGGAATAACTTCCAGACATACTCGACATCAGAACCGGGTGAATCCGAGAATATCTCGATCTGAATGTCATAGTACCAGCTTGTATCGAGCACCACGTTGTCTTGCATCCAGGGCCCCAGGTCGATGGCGTAAAAATCCTGGTCTCCCTGGTAGTCAATGTATCCCGCAATCCAGGGAAAGGTAATGGTGCGGGTCTGGTCCGGGTTGGTAACAATCGTGACACCGTCTGCGGGTGCATCGTTATTAAAGGTCAAAAGGGTTGTATTCGCCATAAAGCTTTTCTGCACCAAGGCATCAACTTCCACGTGAATGGTTTCGGCGGTAAGGCTGTCCTGTTCCGCAACTTCGTTGACATATGTCTTCTCGGCAGCTGGTATGTATGAATCGAATGGCAGGGTGGCCGGGATATCCAGGTAATCGGCCCGGATATGGTAAGACACGGTACCATCGCCATCATCTCCCTGGTAATCGCTGACTTTGAAATAATAGGCCAGCTGGTCCGATACCTGGAATGCAGGCACATAGATACTCCCCTTGAGTTCGGTACCGCCATTTTGACCGTTGCTGTCGAACAGTTTTTTGATGACACCGTCGCGGATGAAACTCACGCAGTATTCAACCAGGGACGGCTCCCCATCCGTGTCCAGATAAAGTTCCAGGATGCCGGGGGTCGTCGGATCGGGTATGACGATCGTGTACCAGTCCACGTCACCGCGGAAACTGATCTTGCCGGTGGTGGCGGCATTTGATTCCGAGGTGGGTGCAAGCATGACTGCCGTTTCAATGGTATCGTTGCCCACCAGCGTCTGCCCGCTGTCCGGATCGACGGATACCACGGTTTCGGCCGGATCGTCGATATCCAGTACCTTGATTGAAACCTGGTAAGGTGCGTTTTGAATGACGTTTTGAGCGCTAACCGGTTTAACGCAAAATAAATGATCGCCTGTGCCCGCCTTGATCTGGGTTACATAGGCGGCGGCATTTCCTATAAATGTGTGTGAAAGCTGGACAGTGCCGTCCTGATCCTCTAAATTGATTTGGTAGCCGAACTGCACCGCAGGATCCAGATCGTCAAACGCAATCTGCAAAATTTTGAACCCGGTTGTGTCTATGTCGTCCAGAAGGAGGTGATACCAATCCTGGTCCCCAAGGTAATCCAGCGACCCTTCGGCAGCGAAGGTCTGGGTAACATTGTCGTAAGTCATAGACGCAGCGGTCTCCCGGCTGTCGTTTGCATGTGTTTCGGTTGTTTCGACAGTTGAAACGAAGATCGTATAGGGAGAAGACGTATCAAAGTCATCCTTCCCGTAGTCGTCCACCAGAATATAATAATCCCCGGATTCCAAATATGAGATGATATGATAGGCCAATCGCTGTGTCTGTGACAAGTCCGCCACCTGATTGCCGTCACTGTCGAATAGTTCCATGGTCAGGGCCACGTCCGTGCCCCCGGCAAAGGGCGAGAAATTCACCTGCACATCGTATACGCCGGCGTCAACGGCCGTGAACCGAAAGCAGTCCACATCGCCGATATAACCGATCGTATCGGTGGTACTCTGGTCCGCTTCATCGACAGCGATGGTGGTGGCCTGGGAAAAGTTGCCATTTTCATCGCCACCTTGCGCAAAATCAATGGAAAGATAGTAGGGATTGTCCGAACCGGCATCGTCCATGAGATCCCTAACGGCGACATAGATGTCCTTGGGAACATCGATATATACGTTCATCTCGATGTCTGCCGGAAGCTGACTGTTCTCTGGCGCGTGATCTGCATATAGCCGGACTTTTTTTCCGGATTCATCGAGGGTATACAGGGTCGCCAGGAGGGTAACATCCGGCCGGTAGGTGTTGCTGGTACATTTGACCTGAAGAACGGCATTGGCCTGGACAACGCGATAATGGTACCAGTCGACTTCACCTGGCTTCGATATGGTTCCTGAGGTTGTCTGCTGTAAGCTGAGCTCCTGAACTGTATCTTCATCGTCCTGAGCATCATCGGAAGTGCCACAGGCAACCAAAAGGAGACCGAACATTAATATCGTCAATAGCTTTTTCATGGTATCGCTCCTTTTTATTCTAGCAATGAAAAATCATGGGGGGTCATCACGATGGTGTCACCGCCGTCATCGACATTGACCACGACTTCCGCCATTCTGAATATCGGTATGCTGTCGGGATTGTCTTCCGGCACCTGGGCAATAAAAAGCCAGATCAGGTTATCACCCTGGACCCACACATCTCCGCTTGGGGTGGTGTGTTCATGTGTGTCCATGACATCGATGTTATCAATCTGAAATTGGTATTGGCGGACATAGGAGGGCTGATCGCTCCCCTGGTCTATGGGAATCAATCCCGCATCTCGAATGTTGTAGCTGTAACTATAGCGTTCCCGGATGACCGGATCGTCGGAGGTGACATTGGTGTGCCGCTGTACTTCCAACCAGTCCACCACACCGTCAAAGTCACTATCATTGGTATCTTGAACTTCCAGCGGATTGGTGCCCATGGCAAATTCGATACCGTCGGGTATGCCGTCGGCATCCGTATCCACCATGCGCCGATTGGTACCCTTGACATACTCTTCACAGTCGGTGAGCCCATCTAAATCAGTGTCCGGCCAAGGGTTGTCTCCCACCGAATCACAAGGACTGTCCGGGAGGAGAGGATCCAATTGATGGCCTGGGGAACTGACTGAAATTTCGAAGTAATCGCTCAGGCCGTCGTCGTCGGTGTCGGCCATGTTTGGATCGGTACCATAATCGCTTTCGTCGCTATCGATAAGTCCGTCACCGTCGGTGTCCGCCCAGACAAGCGCCAGCCCGGGCCTTACATTGGTGTTGTAGGCCACTATGTATTTAATCAGATATTCAACGGTCAGGCGCATATCGACAATATTGACAAAATCGATGGACTCGGCGGTTTCAAACAATCGAAATTGGCCGTTGCCGCGATCGGCCATGCCCTGAAGCGTATCTTCAGCATAGGCGCGAGCCTCTTGGCCACTTTGGGTATCGCCAAACATGCCCAACAGTAAAAAGGTATGGAAATTAAAACTTCCGACACCGTATGCTTCAGCCATATCGTATATTTCGCTGACACTGTTCCAGATATCGGCATTTGGCTGACTGCCGCCCTGAACATTGGACATCCCGTCACTCAAGAAAATGACCACATATTTGCTGCGAATCAGGCTCTCCTCATCGGTATTGTTGATATCTCGCTGGATGTCGCTACGAATCGCGTCCAGCGTACCCAGGTAATCGGTCATGGTATCGTTGCGGGCCAGATCCAATACCCGATTCAATTCGTCAGGATCCTTGGTGAACCCGCCCCTACCGTCGATGGTTCGTGTACGCTCGAAAACATCATTGTTCCAAAGCATGATCTCAAAGGAGGTGTTTTCATTGCTGTTGTAGGTATCAATGAAATTCCGAACCGCCTCAATTCTCAGAAAATACGGGTCGGAACCCACCACGGAACCATCGACCTCGTCGCCCATACTCAGGGAACAGTCGATGGCGAAAAGAACCTTGACCGGAAAATTGATTTCGTCGGGACTCTCGGTGGTGAAGGTGCCGGCCAGGGATACGATGTGCCGCTCCTGGACAGGCTCCAAGTCGGGCCCGTTGCAGCCGCTGAATATCAGCAGGCTGGCGACGATTACCGTTATGAGTTGATTTTTAAGACACATCACACACGTCTCCTCTCCCATCCTGGTCTGAATCCACCTGGTCAGGATTCGACTCAGAAGGACAGTTGTCACAGGCATCACCGATGCCATCATTGTCCGCATCGTTGTTTTCATAGGTATGACAATTGGGGCAGAGATCCTCTGGATTGGTTTCGCTTTCGGTGAAGCCGTCATTATCCAGGTCATAATCACACACGTCCCCGGCGGTATCGTCGATCATAAAAAAGTCGCTGTTTTCCTGACCGGGATTGTACACCAGGCTGCAATTGTCGACACTATCGGGGATGCCGTCATTGTCATCGTCATCATCGCAAATGTCACCCTCACCATCGTGATCATAGTCCTGTTGCAGCGGGTTGTTCAAATCCGGACAGTTGTCCTGGGTGTTGGGTATTCCATCCGCATCCAGATCGGTATCGCAGACATCGCCGAGTCCGTCGCCGTCGGTGTCTTCCTGCCGGTTATTGGCCACCAGGGGACAGTTATCACAGGCATCGCCATGATCATCGCCATCGCTGTTCAGACTCTGATCATTGGGCATGTATGGACAGGTATCACGCGTGTCCACGGCACCGTCGGCATCGATATCCTCATCCAGGGAAAACAGCGGCCCGAGATCGTAGTTGACCACAATGGGTCCACCACCACCACCACCACCGCCGCCGCCAGCAGGTGGCGCACCGCATAAATCATCAGGACATTCATCAAAGAAGTCGTTGGGGTCGAAATCCTGGGCGTATAGACTGTGGCCGAACATGGCGGCTTGGAACAAAACGAATACAAAGATTCCTGCAAACCGGAAATATCTCATGATGCACCTCATTCTTTTTTAAATAGGTAAATGGTTTGTTCCGTCTGTGAATAGGAACACACAACCGGTTCATCGTCGGCGCTGAACCACAGGGTGTTGTAAAGACCGACATTGCCTGCCTGGGCAACTATCTCTTTTTGCCATAGCAAACCTGTTTTTTCTGCCAGGTTGAGGTTTTCCAAGGGATAGCCGCTATAGGTTTCAGCGGTGTAATAGGCGATGGCCGGATTTCCCAGCGAATTAAATGCCAGGCTGGGATATTTTCCGCAAAGCGACGCATCATCCACCATGGTGATATGCCAATCGCAGTCGTCGACCTGGGGTTGGGCGGCATAGCGTAGACAGGCCGGTGAGATTTCGTTGGTGGCCGTGTCCACAAAATCCAGAACGTAATAGGCCACACCCAGGTTGCCGTCAGGATCTATTGCCGCGCTGATATGGGCTACACGAACCGCGGTTTCGATCCAGCAGGTTTCCCAGCTGGCGTCGCGTTTTCTTGCCATCCGCAGGCCGTATTGGCCGTCGGGAAGTTCGGCATAGTAAAAAACAACCGGGTTTTGATCGGCGTCCAGAATGAGGGTGCAGGCCGCGCCGACATTATTCTGAATGCCCCCGCCGGCATGATAGGTGTTGCCCTCGATGGTTTCTTCGGCAACGTCTGCTCCGGGGGCCTGGGCATATTTTTTTACGTAGAGCAGATCCGGGTAGGCGAAATTCATGGCATCACAGCCTTCATAGAAAAATTGGTAGCAAAGGTGGATGTCGCCATTGGTATCGATGGCCAGGTCCATGTCACCCCCGGCCAGACCGTCCTGAAACACCGGATTGCGCTCGACAAAACCAATGGCACCGGTGTGCTCGGACCAACTGTCGGTGTGCCAAAGGGCCATCATGGCATCGGCCTGGTCTTCACCGCCGCAATCCTTCACGGCACCCCCTTGATAGGCGACCCCGGGCGTGCCATCGGTGTTCATTGCCAGGGCCAGGGTTTTGCAGTTGTCGATTGTGACAATGGGTGTCGGCGTCAAGGCCTCCTGAAGTGGTGTTTCAGTGGACGGCCATGAAAGCACCTGGATCGTGTACGCTCCGGGCTGCATATTTTCATCGTCAAAATAGACCAGTTGGACCATGCCGTCGTTGGAGGCAAAGGCTTTGACGTGCGGGGTGAGCAAACCGCCCGGGTTGAGTTGACGAATGGTGCTAAGCTGCCAGCTTTCGGTCTGGGTAGCGCCAGGCGGTGTGTCCCCATCCGAGTCACCGCCACCGTCCTCGCCGCCGCAACCTGAAATGGCAAGGATCAGGCCTATCACCAGCAGAATCGGCCATGTCCTCCCGGTACTATTTTTTTGCCAGCCGGTTGTTTTCATCATAGAGTTTCCTTGCATAAGGGTGAACTGAAGCATCTGCTTCACTTTCGATTTTTGCCTGTGACAGGGTTTGATAGATACGCTGGGCACTTTGGCGATAGCCATAGTGCTTGAGAATGCCGGCCAGATTCAGTTTGGCACCGGTATGTTGCGGCACCAGTGTCAAGGCCTTTTGGAATGCATTTTTAGCCATCGGGTCGTTGTTGTCGAACAGGTAGGCCACGCCCAGAAGATTATAGGCACTGGCCCGAATCGCCTTGTTGTCTGGTTTGGCGATTTCGATAATTTTTTTGGCAATCAGGGCCGCATGCTTGTAATCGCGGGCATCCACATAAGCCCGCGCGAGTGTCAGCAGGACCCGGGAATCTTCTGGTGTGCGCATCAATTTGGCATGCAGCGTTCGCAGCGACGGTACCTTTAGGAAATGTTCTCCGATCGCAGCCGTTCGGCTTGAAGTCGAAAAAGACCGGGATTGCTTTAATTTGTCGGCAGTATCTGGATCGTCAAATAGGTAGACCGCCAGAGCGGGATCACACGCCTGCCATTTATGTGCTCTTGTCACGCAGACTGATCGATATTGTTCCGCTTTGTCCCGGTAGGATTGCACTTTTTTGGCCACCAGGGTCTGGTACTGTTTCCGCTGTTGGGCCGAGAGTTCCGGCAGGGGAGCATTATTCAGAAATTCGGCGAACTCAAGGTTAATATTGTAGGCCTGATGACAAGCAGCCAATGCCCATTTTGGTGACTGGTATTGAATGACTTCATGATAGCCTGATTCCAGTTTCGCGAGCAGCTTGGACTTGGCCTCTACCATCGCGGTATCGATCTTTTTACCAAGTTTAATTTGCATGTAGCGCTGGTAATGCCGGTCCAGTGCATTGAACACCATTCGTGCAACCGCGGCACGCATGGCATCATCCTGGGTAGCCTTTTGGGATGAATAGGACCGGTAGGCTTTCTGGCGGTAAGCGGCGGCCTTTTTGGTATTGCCGCCCGCAAGATACAGATCGGCGATTATGGCATCGGCCCGTATCCTGCCTGATGCCGACAGATGTTTTCGGTAGCGGATCAGCAACCGGATGGCCTCATCTGGCTTCCCCATGCTCTGGGCATTGGCCGCCATGGAAAAGACGACGGTATCCCGGGGCTTCCCATCCTTCTGGTGGCCGTTTAAATAGCGGGTATAATTATCATTGGCGCGTTCGGGCTGACCCAGCACGTTTCGTATCTGGCCGGCCTGATGAAGAAAATCACGGCTGTTTTTATTCTGGGGGAAAGTCTGCGCATATTTTTCCAGATGGTCTGCAAGCAACCGGAACTGGCCGACGTTGACCATGGACTCGATAAGGATGCCCATGGTTGCTTCAAGCTTGTCGGACTTTGGATATTGGTCAATCAGCTGCCTGGCTGTGGTATAAACGGTTTCGATTTCCTGTCTTTCTTTGCCGGAAATAAGCAATGCGTTCAGGGCTTGTTCCCCCAACTGGCTCTGTTGGTTTTTTTCGGCAAAGGACCGGAGATCCGAACGGCCCTTATCCCAATCATTTACCGCAGCCACGGTGAGGGAGTTGATAATCTTGGATTCAGAGGCCCTGACAATCTGGGCGACCTCGGCTCTGAATTGCTTGTTCTTGATGGGTGACTGTTTCAGGATGCTGTTACCAAAGTCCACCAGTCCTTTGAAATCCTCAATTCGGTGGTAGGCATTCAGGGTCAGGTGTATGGCCGCTTCGGTGGCCTCTCCGGCAGGGTAGCGCCGGACATAGTCGCTGAATTCGGCTATGGCCCGGTCATAGTCGCCTTCATCATAGGCAATCCAGGCAACGTTGAAGCGAACATGGGCAACCTGGTCTGCGTCCGGATAGAGAGAGGCATACTGGGTGCCCGTTGTTCTGAGTCCGTCACGGGTATAGACGGTCTGGTAGTAAGACAGATCCGATTCTTCCTTTAGGGCTTTGTAGTAGGATATTACCGCGCTGTAGAGCAGCTTCCGGTCTGGTTTGGCATCGGGTGCCTGCTTGTGAGCCAGCGCTTCATACTGCCTGCCGGCTTTAAAATACTGCCCGGATGAGAACAGGGCTTCAGCATAGTTGACGGACATCTCCTGGAACACGGGACTGTCATCAAAGAAATCGAGATATTGGGCATAGCCGTCTGCGGCCCGTTTGAAACTTTGCGTTGATTGCTTTTTTCTGGCATTTTCGTGCAACAGGGTTACGATGTTGCGGGCGTACAATTCATAATCCGTCTGGTTCTTCTTTTTCTCTTCGTCGGCAACATGGACCGAGAACTTCTGAATTCTGAGTGCTTTGATGATATGCGCCATGTCTTTATGGGCGTCGGTAAAGCTGTCCATATTCTGGACACATTCAAAGGTGTTGCGGGCATACGCTAACAGTTTGTTGGCATCGGATTGAAGTTCACTAAGCTCGCGGTAAACAACAGCGGCATGCTGCCAGCGCTTCTTGATATAATAGCGATAAGCCAGTTTTTCCAATACGCTGGTATACACGGAACGGGACCAGGCAAAGCCTTTGAAATAGGCGATGGCTTTTTCGGGCTTGGTCTCTTTGTAGGACTCGGGGTAGCAGTAGGCGATATCGATGAGCGCCTCCAGCTTGATATCCACACGCCTGTAGGTATCGATATCCAGATTGTCGGTGGTTTCGCTCAAGACACATTGCTCAAAAAGCTTGATGGCATCCTTGAATCCTTTTTCATTGATGTGGCACCAAGCCAGTTTGTAGCGTGCGATGGTCACGGCCGGGCTTTGGGGATAATCCAGTACGGCGGTGTAATGCCGCTTGGCCAGGGAGAGATCCCCCTGGTTGTTGAAATAATCGGCGATGAGCAGATAGCATTCGGGCACATAGCGGCTGTCTTTATGCTGCTTAATGATGATGCGGTAATTTTGTATCATGTCATCCAGCATGCCCAGTTCCCGATATTCGTGCGCCATGAAAAAGAGGGCTTTGTCGCGGTATTTAAACTGAGGGAAATCGTCCAAAATAAACTGATAAATCTCAATGGCACGCAGTTTCAGCTGTTTGGATTCCAGCTGTTTTAAAGCGTCCAGATCGTCGGAAACCTGCTTTCGGCGCAGAAAGTAAACGATACGCGATTTTTCGATATATAATTCGGCCAGGCGCAGATGCAGTTCGGCCAGGTAGGGCCGACCCTTGGACAGATCAATGAGCGTTTTGGTGCTTTTAATCGCCAAGTCCACCTTGTGGTTGTCATCAGCAAGTTTGGCCAAATATTTTTCACGCTCTGCTTTTTGATCGACCCGATCGTAGGCGTAGTCGGAGGCACAATGGCCGGTCCCCAGGAAAAGGAACAGCGACGTGACCACAGCGGTCAGCAGCAGTGATGCTTTTCTGAATTTATGTCTTGGTATCATTTGAAAAATACATCCCATTCTTCTGCACATTGACATTTATCCTCCAGGGTGACTTGGTAGTCATCGAGTTCATGCGACCAGAATTCTCCCTGAAACGGATAGACAATCGCGCGGTCTCGGTTTTGGGGCTTTGGGGAACCCTTTTGCTCGCGATAATGGTATTGCTGCACACGCTGAACCATGTCGAGCCCAATTTCATAAGCGACCAGATGTGATTCCTCTTCGTATTGCAGCAGGTCGTCGGCCATCTCTTCGTAGGCATTTTGGACTGATTTTCTGAAATCGGATTTGGCTTTCCTGATCTGCAGCAGGTAGATCTGATCCAGGTAGGCGCGCAATTTCGGGTCCGAAATGGCGGCCACCTGTTGGTGTTCCTTTTCGAGCAGGGTTAAAAATTCCCAGGCTCTATGAATCTGTTCTTGGTTGATAATAACCCGCAGTAGGGTGGGGTTATTTTTAATTTCAGCGCGTGTATGAATGGCCGTCAGGGCCGTGCCGTAATGGCGATCAAATTCTTTGATAACCTGCAAGGCCTTTTCATAGTGGCAAACGGATTTATAGATGAACGATTTAAGGATGTAGTATTCCGGCGTGAAAAAGCTCTGGAAGGCAGGGGCACGAAATGCATACAAATACCCCATGGCAGTCTCGGGCCGTCCCATGCGGTAATGAACCCAGGCGCGTTCGAGCAGATGGTGGGCCTGGTCTATAATCGGGGTTTCAATTTCCCGGTATAACTGGTCGGCTGTCGCGAACTTGCCAATTTCATAATAGAGACGGGCCAGGGTTTGGCGCACCTCGTCTCTGAGGGTGCGGTCACCCATGGGTTGTATCAGCAGGGTCGTTAAAATTTTGATGGCAGCCTGGGCTTCACCTTTGTATACATGGTAGCGGGCCTGGTGATAACGGTAACGATAAAAATAGTATGTACCGGGCTGAATGGATTTAAAATGGATGTTGCCCCAATCAATAAACCCATGCTGCCAGTCAAAAACGCCCTGATGATAGTTGATAAAATCGCTCAGATCCTGATCCACAAAACCGTAGGACTGATCGCTCAAGGCCTGATAAATAATTTTATCCTCATCGAAGGGGAGGGTGCGGGTGACTTCTTCCAGTAATTCCAGAGAATATGAAACGATTTTCGGGTTGGGTTTGCGGGTTACCAAATTGGACAGCAGGTCCACCGACGCATGCGAGAAGCCGGTGCGCTTCAGGCAGATGCCGAAAAAAAATTGAGCCCAATCATAATCAGCATCGTCGGGTGTATGCTTGCTCAGGTATCGGAAAAAGAACAACCTGGCCTGTTCGAATTTTTGTTTTTCATAGGCCGTATATCCGCGATCAAAGTCAGCGTGATCGACGCGGGGACTTTCCTGCGCCACACTTTCCGTGGTGTCTGACCGGTCTGGCCGAACAACCGGCGTGGTTGCCCCGCATCCGACAAAGATGATGACCCAAGAAATGATGATGAATGCTCGCATTTGCATATCCTATTCTAGATATTGACCTACTCGCTGAATGCGTTGGTCCTGCTCGGATTTTCGGGCGGAAAGGTTGAACCGAAAGCCCATGGAAATACCAAACCACAAATTGTTTTCAATTTCGTCTTCCTTGAAGTTAATCCAGTCTTTCAGCTCAAAGTTGACACAGAGTTTGTGACCGATAAAAACTTTCTGGCCGATGCCCAGGCTGATGGAAGACATCATTTTTGTTTCTGTATCACCGAGGCTGGTTTCGGTTTCATAGGCCACGAACCCGCCCCCTAAAGAAAAAAATGTTTCATGGTTTATGACCCGGTTGTTGCCATAAACAGATTTGCCGTAAAGCGGTTTAAAAATGAGATTCGAGTGGAGGGCGTATACCGTCTTGTCAATGCTTTCCGGCGCGACGCCGAATTCCTCTTCAAGTTTTTCCTTGAGATCTTTTTCCTGGTCGAACATCCAGTGCAGATTGATGACATTCCAGGCCACGTGATCGTTAAAGTTGTATGTGTAGCCAAGTTCTGCCGGGTACAGCTCGTAGAAATCATCATCGGGGATGTATCCGAGGCCCAGATCGATTTCATGATGACGAAAGAAAACGCGATCCTGTACGGCGGCCACGGTTTCACCGTCAAGGGTATCTTCACCCAGACCGATGGCAGCACACCCAAAAACGACCCAAAAAATGATGGTAATCTGTATCAAACGCTTCATTGGTGCAATCTCCTTAAAAGCCGACAATATCGAACACAAACGGATAGGAAACGATAACCTCCGAATGCTGGGGTTTCTCAAACTGCCAGGTTTTGATGGCGGCCTGAATACAATGATGGATCTGACCCGATCGAATGGTGGAGGACTTGATTCGTATGGCACCAACCTTGCCGGACAGTAAAATTTTCCATTCAAAGACAATGTTGCCCATCAGGGACGGTGCCTCGATCAACGCATTTTCATAGCAGTAGCTGATTTCGTCCAGGTGCTGATCAATGACTCTCTTGACGGCTTCACGGCTCATTCCGCCTTGAACGCGAACCGATTTGTTCAGTTCAACCGACACCATTGCCATGACCTTGTTTTGACCGGTTTGGCCTTTTTCGAGAGCAGCCACCTCACCATCACCCTGAATCCCGGCGCTTCGCAATACCTGACGGGTTCCCTTGGATCGGACGACGTCACCGCTAACGAGTTCGAGTTTGGACCCTGGGAGCTTGCCGGGAATACCGCCGATTTTTAAATTGCTGTCGCTTGCATTCGGCGACGGGACGACATCGAGGTTGGTTACTGAGGCCAAGGCTTCCTTGGGGGCCAGACCGATACCATCGCCGATCAGTCCCAACAGTCCGGTTTGTTTAATATTTCGGGTCTTTACATTACCGTTCTTATCACTGCCGCCGCCGGCATTGGGCGAACTGGCCGGATTTTTGCGAGGGGTAGCTTTGGGTACTTTTTTCTGTGCTACCCGGGTGGGCTTCGGCGGTTTTTCCGGGACTTTCGCTTTGGGCCGGGTCACCTTTTTGGGTGTGACCGGTTTGGGTTTGATTACAGCCGGTTCAGGTTTTTGCAACTGGCTCATATCAATTTTTACAAACCGGGCTTCCGCTTCATTGGGATCCGGCTTTTGAGGCGGTGACAGAAAAATACTCAGCAGGAGTACAAGTACCAAATGGATCCCGCATGACTTGATAAGATTCTTTAAAATGGGCCGCTTGGAACTAAGCGGTGCGCTTACTTTGGGACTTTCGGGCCGAGGAATCAGGCGAAGCTGGTAGCGGTATCCGTCGTTTTCAATGCAAAATGTATGTCCGGCTAGAAGCCGGATGGTATATAATTGTTTTCGATGGCTGTTTTCGTTGGTACACAGATCGGACAGAGGGCGGTCTGTGGCTCCCAGCTTTCTCAGGTACCCGATATCCGAGGAACGAAAAAAAACATGACAGGATTCGATTGATTTATAGGACACCAGACGAAAACGTTTGTTATCCGTTTTGATGCTATATTTTTCTCTGGGGTTGAGGCATTTAAAGTCGACGACCGCGTCATCTTTGAATTTAACAAGCTCCAAGACGTGATCGATATTCTTGCCCAAACCCGGTGCCGGTTCATTTTTTAGCACCGTCGCTTTGAGAAATGGCTGAATATTCTCTTCTTCTTCGTACTCATCATCGTCATCCAACTCCGGAATCGTCGGACGGACCTTTTGGGGCGAAAGTGAACGCTCTTTTTTAAGGACATCTTTGGCTGCGGTCGTTTTTTGCGCCATGATTTCAGGCGCGCCAGGGCTCGTGATTGCCTTGAGCGTCACTGTCTTTTCCTGGCTTTTGGGCTTTGTGGTTACGGTTTTCGGTTTAGCCGCTGTTGTTTCTATGCTGCAGCGCGCGCCGATATGATTCAGTGCGTTCCTGTATTTTTTGGCCGTCCGCCTACTCAGGTTTCGCAGGACTAAAGCGTGGTGGTTTTGCATGGCTGCACGAATTTTTTTCCGCTCAACGGCCAGCAGCTTGCAGAGCTTATCTTCGACCGCCTCCGCTGAAACGCCATCCACCAAATCACCGTTAAAAATCAAATGGAAACGGCTTGTTTTGGGTGCAGAAGCGACCGGTTCATGTTTGTCTGCATGTTTGCGCCACTTTTCAATAACATGCGGTTTTTCAGTAGGGCGTGGTTTGCTTTTCGGTAAGGCTTTCGGTGAGCGCTTATTGATGGTTTGGGGTAATTTGATTTTAAGCGTGTATGGCCCGATGGCAATGTAATCCAGGGTGTTTAGAATTGCACTGGTAACCAGTTGATCATTTACCCACAGTTCCAATTCATGTGTTGTGGCGGACACAACGATTTTATCACCTTTGATATAGATTTCGGCATGCCGGTCAGCGACTGCCGCATCGTTCAAACGGATATCCATTTCCGGATTCCGCCCGATCCGGATGGTCTGTTTGTCGAAACAATCCCATCCAAGGCAAGCCTCATCTTTGAACACATAAACCTTGGCAATGGGAACAGACTCAGCATCATAGCCAGACCTGGCTGTATTTGTATTTGGGCTCAAACGCATGGATTCTCCTGCCTTTTACTTAATTTTTTTCCCGGTTTTATCCGTGGGTGTTTCCGTGATGTGAAAGCCCTGCAAAATTTCTTCGCGGTAGGACTCACGCGGCTTCAGAAGGCTTTCAACATCGCTTTTTTTACGCTGCAGAAGATAGACCGCTCCGGACTGAATGGTTTGCCCCCGGATATAGGCGTTGCCAAAATCAATTCGCGTCAGTTTGCGATCTCCGGGGTCGCCGCCTTGCTGCGGACTCGGCAGATCCGTGCTTCCAAAAGCCGGATAACTTGGCAGCAGTAGTATGGTGAGTAAGAAGAGAGTAATTCGAATCCAGAGTGTCATGATATTTCTCCAAAATTGCTTCTGAGGCGTTATGGCCATTCACATTTCAAGTACGGCGAACTGAAAATTGGGAAAACCGGCCAAGGCCGCAGTCTTGGTGATTTGATTGATGGTTTTAAACGGCAACCGCCGGTCGCACAGTAGCAAGATCGGTCGCGGTCCCTGGTTCCCGGTTGCACTTTTGTTATGCATTTCGGATCGATGGGATAGCCGTATAAAAAGACCGGATGATTTTAGGTTGTCGGGGTCCAGGCCGATGATGACGTTGTCCTCGATCTGGGCAACAACTTCATCACCCATCTTGAGCGTTGACTGGGACAGGACCAGCTTGACGGTGTCTTGGAAGTCCGTCTTGGACGTGGATTGCGGCAGCTGCATATCCTTGTCCAAACCCGCCAGTTCCGGCTCGCTGGAAAACGAGAACAGCAGAAATATGAGGATGATCGTAAACATATCCATCATGGCGGTGATGTTCAGCTTGGGCGGCTTAAATGACTGCGGTGTATGTTTGGTTCCAAAACGTCGCATGCTGGGCTCCTATCCAATTTTTCCTGAAATAACGACATTGGGAAAAAGTTTTTTCTCGGCCTCTTCGTATCGTGCCATGTCCATGATCTTGATGATGGTATCGTAGAGAACATCGCCATGGGGTACGATAATCAACGTATCGCTGGCAGGATAAGCGCTCTTAACACGTCCCAATTGGTCTGCCATTGCGGTGAACGGAAATGTGCCATCCGTTTGTTTTTGAAACTGCCGTTGCCACTTGGATGTTTCCCGGGGTTTGAGTCCGTCAGCCTGCAGGGATAAGTCGACGACCCGTTGGCTGAGCTCAATTATCACCGTGGTTTTAAGACCAGGGTCTGCTTGCATTTTTTTGGATGCCGCGGCCTGAACAGGCACCGAGGTGTTAATGGCTTTGATGTGGAAGAAAGAAGCCGACATCAGCAGGAAAGGGACCAAGACCAGAAACATATTCATGATCGGAACCATATCCACCTCGACGTCCGGGTCATCCCGATGCTTTTTTTTCATTAAGCTTGACATTGTGCTTCCCTTTCGCGTTTCATGGCCGAAAGCATGTTGAACAAACGCAGCGCTTTTTCCTCGAATTGATCAATCAGATAATCACCGCGATTATTGAGAATATAAAAACCGGCCAGACAGGGGATCGCCACCATCAGCCCAAAGGCGGTGGTAAACATGGCTACTGATATACCATGGGCCAGAATCTCCTGTTTCATGGCGGCATTGGCTGCACTGACGCCTTGAAATGCAGAGATCAAACCGATGATGGTGCCGAGCAGACCCAATAAGGTTGATATGTTGGCCAGCAGGGTCAGGTAGTTGATTCTGGCTTTGACAACGGGAATTTCTTTAAGAATGGTTTCCTCGATGGTCATCTCTATTTCGCGGTCACGTTTGTCTGATTTGAGCAGACCGGCTTTTAATATACGCCCCAGGGGATGGCCTTCAATGCGGGCACATTCATCCAGCGCCCCCTTGTAGTTTGCCTTTTCAAGATGCGCCATGATTTTTTGAAAGGCCTTGTCCATATTGAGCTTGAGGCGAAAATAGAGAAAACCGGCCCGTTCGCAAAAAAGCGCCAGCCCGATAATCGAAACCGATAGGATCACATACATGAATCCGCCGCCGTTTTGAAAAAATGAGAACATTTGCATTCCTCCTGAACCTGTTGGTGTGTTTTTCAGTTGCGGAATAGCCAAGGGCCATTTCCGATTGTGTTTGGTTTCGCTGATGCAAATGAGCAGGATTTATACCAACTGCATGAAAAATCAGTGCTGCGGCACTTATCGGCGCGGTGATCAGGCCAGGGAGACAATGGGTGAGGTGTGCTTGCGTCTATGGTGAAGTGAGCGGGTGTGTTGGATATAACTTATTGAAATTAATTCATTTGTTTTTATGCGATCACGCTTGTTTTTATTGGCGGGTATCTGGCTGGAAAGCGGTACTTCCGCGATGGCGAAATAATTGCTTGAGACCGAAGATGAGCAAATTTGGATTATGCGAAATCACCGTGAGACCTGTCTACAATAAGATAAACTGTATGAAAAAGTATACGGATCGTGCCGCTGGTCTAGTTTGCCAGCACGCTTAAATTCGTTTGATTCGAAATCGAAATCGGGATCAGTATCGGGATCGGTATCGATTCAGAGGGCACAACCAATCCTTGGTTCGCCGTTTTAGAAAAGAGTACGCACTGTGATACTTCCGCAGTCAGCAGCACACCCGTCGAAATGTACAAATCGATCTGATATCCTCTATTTACTCTCTGAATTCAAACTTAAGAGCGTGCGTTAAGAAATTTGGGATTTGAATAATTCTACCGATCGGATGGGAATTTCAAGCAGTTCGGCGATCTTCAGCTTGGCGCGCATACCCTTGGGGCTGCCGGCCACCGAAGTAACCGTGCCGATTCCCAATTCTTCACGCAAAGGCCGCATGACTTCTTCATCGGTCAAATCCAGGAGATCGACCTTAAGCTTCCGGGCCACATAATCCTTGGCGTCATGGATTTTCATGCCGCGGGTCATCTGCATCCAGGCCACCAGATCTCCGGAGGTCCGAATGCCGCCCATGCATGCAGCCATAATGTGGGCCGTGTGCATCCCAAAGGGATCGCCGACGCCAATCTACAAACCATCGGCTTTACCGATTTGCACCAGGGCTTTGGAAACGCGGGTAACGCTGTCGATGGGTGTCTGTTCCAGCATGGGGATACCGCAAACACCCATGCCCACGTTGGCATGCACCGGAACGGGTGAAGACCGGGTGGTTTCTTTTAGAAAAGTCACTGCTCGTGCCAGGTTCCAGGCCACCGACCGGGTTGTATTGGTACCGATGGCCAAACCGAAGATATCGGCACCGGCGTCTGCCACCACCCGGGCCTGTTCGTGGGGGTAAAGGCCTGCCAATGTTTGACCCTTGAATGCAATTTGCCCATGCATGCCAATGACAAATTCACCGGAAGCTCCCATAAGAATCGGCATGTCCGGGACTGCTTTTTTAAGCGCCTGTACCGCGCACAGGGCCCCGAAAAAATCGGCATCTCCGGCAGATCCGGATGTGTCGAAATTGAGGCCTTCACACCCGACCTCAGCCATGCGTTTGCCCACAAAAACCAAATCACGGGTCAGATACTGAGCGGCTTCTTCCTGGGCCGCCAGGGCTGCGTCTATTTTACCGTGGGGCAGGAGTTCCGATGGATTGGGGCAGGGGCCGTCGGGCTGGAAGTAGAGGCCCATGTTGGGCTGCGCCCCATAAAACAAGGGCGCTGTCGATACCATCGAGATGTTGTAATATTCGTTGGTTTCAAAATTGATGATGGGTTTGACCGGTTTAAATGAGTAGTCACTGTGACCGATGGACGTTGTATCTGCGGCACAGGCGCGTTCATAGGCCAGAACCGCCTGCATGCGACTCATGGGGATACCGACACCGCCTCCATCTTGACCCGAATAAAAACTCATGCTGCACCCGTCGTCGGTGACAATGACTTCTTCACCGGGTTGTACACTCACCACTTTGGCCGGATCAGTTATGATATCAAGCAGCTGGGCTTTATGGTCAGCGCTCAACTCAGGTATCCTGGCCCTCTCGGCGGCTTCGGCTGTGCCTGCATCGATATCAGCTTTTAATTCTGATTCTGAAATCCAGATTCGTTGGCCGTCACCCATGCGGGTTAAAACATTTTTACTCATGATGATCACTTTAAAAATGAAATGTTAAAAAAGGGAAGAACGCCATATTCATTATTTTCGATACCGATACCGATTTCGATTTCAAAGATACTCATATCAATCCCTAGCCCGATTCCTGAATTAAGAAATTCCCAGTTCTCGCTCTGTATCCGTTACAATCTGACGGATTTTTTGCAATACCGTATCCGGCAGGGGATCGGGTTGATGGTTTTCAAGAATATGGCGCACCTGCTTGCGGGCGCGGGTATAGCTATCGGTACTGCCGTCCAGCTCCCACGCGCTGCGCATTCTGCGATCAATCAGTTTGGCATTGGATTGCTCGCGCATATGCGCAAACGTATGTGCGTGGGAGAGGAAGTCACCAAAGGGGCCAATTTCCTGGATGATGTCTGTGGCTAACGCTTCCTGGTTAACCGGTATGCCCTGGATCGTATGCTTGATCATACGGGCAAATTCGCAGTCCAGAACCAGTTGGGCCAGATCAAATGTGATGCCGCTTTCCAACATCCCCGGACCGTAGATCATATCGGCACCTGCCAATGCGGGTATCAATCCGGTGAGGGTTTTTTCGTGGCCCATTTGACCATCGGATATTTTGGCATCGCCCTAACCACCGGCAACATAGCTGGGAAGTGCATAGTATCGGGCCAGTCGGGCCACAGCACCGCTGATCAGGGCACACTCAGGTGTACCCACCGACGCTTCGGCCAGTTTTAAATCCATGGCCGTGGTGGAGCTGCCGTATATCACCGGTGCGCCCTTGCGGGTTAATTGGCTTAGGGTAATTCCGCCTAAAATCTCAGCATTGTGGGTGACCAGCGTTCCCGCCAGGGTTGCCGGGGAGGTTGCCCCGGCCATGGCCATGGAAAGAATATTACAAACCACATTGTTTTGGGCGGAGACCATGATAATCTCGCAACATTCCTTAATCAGCTTCAGCGGACTGACCGGGCAAGTTGTGAAAGAAACAATCGGGCGTTGGGCAAATTGTTTGACGCCACCGACGATGGTCGTGGCCATTTGGATAATTTTTTCCAGGAGTCGGCCATTACCGGGACCGAAGGCACAGTGTTTGGTGGTATTGGTCAGAAAAGCCTCGGCATTGTGAAGGGGGACACTTTCCTGGGGAAAATCATGGGCCCCGATGGCTTTTTCACAGAAATCAATCTCGTCCAGATAGTCAATGACCCGGGCCGCACTGGCGAGATCCTGCTTAAGGGGCGCCCGATTTTCATTGCTGACCGGATCGTTGATTTTAACACCTTCGCTAAAATTGGTGAAGTGTACACGTCCGCTGCCCAGGATCAGGTCATGTTTGGGGTCGCGTCCGGCCAGGCGTACTTTGCTGGGAGCGGTCGCAATGGCGGCTTCCACCATGTGCGGTGGAATCTTGACGATTTTTTCCTTATGGTCGACATGGGCGCCGGCAGCCTGGAAGCAATCCAGCGCATTTTGATCTTCCATAAATATACCGGTCTGTTGTAGCACGGACAAGGTGCTTTGATGGATTTGATCTAATTCTGAATTACTTAGGATGTTAATTGTTATCACGATTTTTTGTTCCTTCCATTTGACTGACACCCGGTGGGGCCGGCGTTTCTTTTTCCAGAATACCGTATGCCCTGCCAAAACTGCGAACGTAATTCATAAAGGCGCCCGGCATGGGAGCGTCCCGCTCGGCAATCAGGATATTGTTTTGCCGGGCCCGTTTCAGAACAGAGGTGCTGTCGATACCTTCATGGCTGTCACACAGGAACTGGATACGCAAGGCATCGGTTACCGCTATTTTAAGATGCGCCAGTTCCGTGGCAATAAGTCCGGATGCCGTTTCTACGGCTTTTTTATTTTTTTTCGCAAAGTCTTCCACAGCCTCGCCAACAAGGCTCACCCCAAATAGATCATTGATGGCGGCACCCGCCAGACGATTGGCGTAATTTGCATCCGTTTTCTTGGTTCGTGCTTGCAACAAGGGTTTCAATTCCTGAAACAAAACCATTTTGATAATATCGATCCCCTCCCGCAAGGTGGGAACAATTTGTGGTTCAAATGACATGGACGAATACCTGCTTCGCGCACCCATGATGAGCATGGTGGCCAAAAATGTGTCTCGATTAATAAAGCCGGTGTCATATCTGGAAAAACGGGGATAAAAGAGAAGTGTTTGAGACGACTTTGAACCCCTCCGGCTTTTGCAAGATTAGCGTTTTCACGGATCCTGTCAATCCGTGGGCCCGGGGCATTTAAATGCCGGGCTCCAGATACCCCGGCGTCCTGACTATTGGGTCAGGCTCCGGCGGCAGAACTCAACAACCGCTTTTTGCATGCCTCTTTGGGTGCCCACCTTCAAGGTGCGATGCCGGATAATACCATTGATAAATGCCACCAAGAGATTAGCTGTCTCGGACACCGGCACCTTGTGAAACTCACCGCTGGCAATCCCATCTTTAATACACTTCCGAAGGTACGTTGAGAGCCATTTGAACAGCTTGTCGATATTCTGGGTACAGACATGCTTGGTGTCCTTGAGCTTTGCCGGACAGGCGCTAATGGCCAAATAAATTTCGTCAGGCCTTTCTTTGATGAAGTCGAAGTGCAGGTCAAACAGATTTTGGATCTTTTCAAATTGACTTGATGTCTCTTTTTTCAAGGCTTCCAGGCGGGTAAAATAAGCCTCGAAGCCGTCACGGATGATGTGGGTGAAAAGGTCATCTTTGCCTTCAAAATGATAATAGATCAGGGGTTCGGTAACATGAGCCTCTCTGGCAATTTGGAGTGTCGTGGTTCCGTCAAAACCTTGGGTGGCAAAAAGCCGCGTCGCCGTATTGATGATATCATATTTTTTCATTTTTAATTCCTGTGAATCCTTTCAAGTCAGATTTCCCATAACAATGTGGCATGATTTTGCATGCGTTATTTGACGCGGCAACAACATAGGATTGAAGCGATCTGAATGTCAAGGTGGAATTATAGTGGCTGTCAAAAAGTTTTATTCGTAGTATCCCAGATGTCCCCCGCACTTATCCTCGAAATGGGACAAGGCTTCATGGGTGGTTTCAAAAATGATCCAGTCGCGGCGGATGGTCCGGGTACCTTTTCTCCGAATCCGCATGATTTCAGTTCGCCCCAAGTACTCAAACGTGTCGCTGTATTCAGGATATAATTCGTGTTTACGCATGTGAGCATTCCTCCATTTAATTTTCGGTTGATGCCCTTATAGCAGATGGCATTGACAGATCCGGTCACACTACTTGTAAATCTGAACACCAGCGAAGCTTTATTAGCGACAACTTGTGCTTCATAGATAAGCACATTTTTATGACAGGCTGCGCGCATCCGAACCTGTATATTTTGACAATTAAAGTGCTTTTCGCTACTAAGGATAAAAAAAGGAGGTTTACAATGATTGGAAAAACATATGATCAAATTGAGGTGGGGGAGGTCGCGGCGTTTTCAAAGACATTTTCAGAAACGGATATTTACTTGTATGCAGGCATTTCCGGTGATTTCAATCCGGCCCACATCAATGAGGCCTTTGCCAGCCAAACCTATTTTAAAACGCGCATCGCCCATGGGATGCTTTCGGCCGGTTTGATTTCGGCGGTGATTGGAACACAGCTGCCAGGTCCCGGAACCATATATATGCAACAGTCACTCACTTTTTTAGCGCCGGTATATGCGGGGGATACCATTCGAGCTCGTGTGGAAGTGGTAGAAAAGATGGATAAAAAACGGGTGCGCTTGAAAACGACCTGTCTTAATCAGGATGATGTGGTTGTCCTCGATGGGGAAGCCTTGGTGAGTCCGCCCAGGCCGCTTGAAGGGGTAACGTAGAAACCAAGGTCTGGGGAACCCGTCACTGATTTTATTTTAGTCGTTATGTACATTATACTTTCATGAATTCCGAAATTCGAATATCGATATTCGAAACAAACTCAAAATCAGAATGCTCAAATGCTCAAAATCCCTGCATTTTGGTATGATGCCTATTTCGGATTTCGATATTAGTGTTTCGAATTTTATTTTTTGGGCTTCCATCTCCAATCTTCATAGTAATCCCAACTCACCATGGAGTTGAGTTGCCGCAGTTCCGTATCTTTGGAATGGATGACGCATTTCATTACATCCCCGCCGGAGACAATGCCAATAATCTGGCCGTTCTCTTCGATTAATAAATGCCGAAGGCGCAACCCCAAAAATTTATCCATAAGATTATAAACGGTGTCCGTGTGCGGGGCGGTAACAAGCTGGGTGGTCATATGATCATCGATCACGGCATTATTCAGGTCGAAATCATCCTTGAGGATATTGCGCATGAGATCCCGTTCTGTCCAAATTCCAATGATCTTTTCATCGCGGGTGACCAGTATGGCACCCACTCTTTTTTGGTTCATAAGTTCAAGGGCTGCCATAATTTTGGTGCCAACGGGCACCGAGACAATCTCATGATGCTTGTCTGCCACCATATTTTTTGCTGTTTCCATGATGACGTTCCTTTCGCGTTTAAATCCTGAATTTTTTTTCCAACATGATCTTCAAAATGGTTCGATCGGTTTCAATCATGCCTTGGTTACTCAAGCGACCGACATTCTGCATGGTTTTTTCGGCGGAGTCGGCGATAATTCCGTCTGTTGATTTTACATGAACCCCTTGAAGGGCAAAGAGTGCCGATTGGATGGCTGTACCCGCAGCGGTTGCCAGTTTCAGTGAGCAGCCGGCCTTGGCACCATCGCAAATTACACCCGCCAGATCTTCGGTGAGATTGGTAATGGCGCCGGCGATATGCTGAAGTGTTCCTCCCAGCAGGTGGGTGACGCCAGCCGTGGCACCGGCACCTGCTGCAACCGAGCAACCACATATGGCAGAAAGTCTGCCGGTATGCGCTTTGACATAGGCGGTAATAATATGACTAATGGCGATGGCCTGCAAGATCGCCTGATGATCTGATTCAATATAGTCTTTTAGCGCCCAAATGGGTAAAATGGCCGTCAGGCCATGGTTGCCGCTTCCAGCTGAACTCATTGCCGGTAGGGGGACGCCGGCCATGCGTGCATCTGAAGCAGCTGCCGTGAGAATTCTGGCCGCCACAATCATATCCCGCGATACCATTCGCTGTCGGACAAGCCGGTCCAGTGTTTTACCGATACCGAGTCCGGAACCATGCTTGAGACCGTAATCGGCCAAACGCATATTAAACCGGATACCTTCGTCCAAGAACGCATAGTCATCTGTATCCAGATCATCCAGCAAGGCCACTAAATCTGAAAGAGACAACTGTTTCAGCCAGGTTTCCACCATCTGCAGCTTCGATTTGCCATCGCCGGTTTCATTATCTAGAAGCAATTTGGTATCCGTAACCGGCTGGTCATTTAATTTCAGGGATACGATGTTATCGTGGATTCCTTCGATGACGGCTTCGGATTCATGCGCTTTACTCCGAACTACAGCCTTGACATACAGACCGGTCCGGTTCTCTAAAAGCGAAATACTAACTTTTTGTTGTTCCAACAATTTTAATGCTTGCGCGACCGTGTCATCGTTCACGCTGGCCAATACTTCCAGTCGCAAGGACGGATCACCACCCAAAGCCCCCAATGCTGCGGCCAGATCCAATCCATTGAGGCCTTGTGTTCCGGGGATTGCAACAGCCACACCGTTTTTATAGATATTCGGATCAACACAGATTTCCACGGCATCAATGATTGGGTCCGGGATGAGTGCTGCCGCCGCTGCCGCGGCCAGGGCAATGGCCACCGGTTCGGTACAACCCAGGGCCGGGGCCACCTCGGCTTTTAATACGTCCTTGACCCGAAATGCCTGCGAATTAATTTTATTGGATTGTTTGCTTGGTTTCATAAGCATACGATATAGCCAAACCATATTGAATGCAAGGGGTGGGACGAATCAAATCATAACATCGTTTCTGATTGGTGTCGTAATTGTGTTGCGAAAACAAATAGGATTTAAGCGGGTCGCTTTTTGCTGGTCATGTCCTGATTCAACGTTGTCACCGCCTAAGTGTTTTACGCCGCTGAAATCACCATTTGTGAAAGAACCATTCCGCATGTCTCCTGATTGCTGGATACTGGATCCCTCTAATAATATTCTGACGCGATATTGGCTGCATATTGTTGCGTCCTGTCATAAGGTATGCTATATATTGCGGTATGAACAGTTCAGCTCCCCTTTCTGGATCTCCGAAATCGAAAAAAGTTTTTGTTCTCGATACCAACGTTATCCTGCATGACAGTACCTGCCTGTACCATTTTGACGAACATGATGTCGTCGTGCCCATTGCTGTCATTGAGGAGCTCGATCGGTTTAAAAAAGGTAAAGACATACTCAATTGCAACGCCAGAGAATTCTTGCGGTCCCTGGATACCTTGACGGGCGATAATATCTTCAATGGCGGCGTGCCCATCGGACCCGGCAGGGGCAACATTTCAATCCGCCTTGGCAAACCATTTCATGAAAAGTTGATTACCAATTTTTCCAAAGACAAGGCCGATCATCATATATTAAACGCTGCCTATCACGAGGCTGTAGCGCATTCGTTCCAACGCGTGGTTTTGGTTACCAAGGATGTTAATCTGCGGATGAAGGCCAAGTCCGTGGGTCTGATGTCCGAGGATTATACCTCCGATCATGTCAAGAACGTCTCCGAGCTCTATTGTGGTAAAAGCGTTATCGAAAGTGTGCCTGAACGAATCATCGATATGCTGTATGCCAGCCCCTTTGAGTTTGGGGCCCATGAATTTCAATTTGACAGAGATTTGCTAGCCAATGAGTTCTTGATCATGCGCAACGGCAGCAAGTCGGCCCTTGCCGTTTACGATGCTATTCTGGACCGCATCAAACGGATTGAAAGTAAGACATGTTATGGTATTCGTCCCCGCAATGCCGAACAGTCGTTCGCTTTGAATGCCCTGCTGGACAAAGACATCCCGCTGGTGACCCTCTCCGGCAAGGCCGGCACGGGAAAAACGCTTCTGGCACTGGCGGCCTCCCTCGAGAGCAAACGGCATTACCGCCAAATATTTGTGGCCCGTCCCATCGTGCCCTTGAGCAATAAAGATATCGGTTACCTGCCCGGTGATATCAATTCCAAGCTCGATCCTTATATGCAACCGTTGTATGACAATTTAACGGTGATTCAAAATCAATTTACGGGCAAAAACGGCCGTAATCGCGGAATTGAGGAGCTATTGTCCCAGGAAAAAATAATCGTCACGCCCTTGTCCTATATCCGCGGCCGCAGCATCGTGAAAGTATTTTTCATCGTGGATGAAGCCCAGAATTTAACGCCCCATGAGGTCAAGACCATCATCACGCGAGCCGGTGAAGGTACCAAGCTCATTTTTACCGGCGATGTATATCAGATCGATCATCCCTACCTGGACAGCCAATCCAATGGCCTCAGCTATCTCATCGAAAAGATGAAAGGCCAGAAGCTCTACGCCCACATTAACCTGGAGAAAGGTGAACGCTCGGAACTGTCGGATTTGGCCATTCAACTCCTATAAACGTTTCTTTTTGAGAAGTCTCTCGTAGTGTTGGGCCAGCTTCACAAATGTTTCCTGGGAACCACCTTGGTCGGGATGCAGTTTGAGTGCCTGCTTGCGGTACAATCGTGTAAAGGTCTTTTCGTTCATCTGCTTAAGAATTTCCCACGGGGTTTCGAATAAACGGCTGGCTTCCCGTATGTTGAGACGCACCTTTTTAGGGGGCTGATAGATACGGTGACGGTTGATAAAATCATGCAGATAATTTGGTGTTGCATGGGTCCAGTTACCGGCATGATCGAAATAAAGGATCATATAGCGCCGCAGATATTCCGCTATTCCCTGCTTTGAAGGCATTCCGGACCAGAACGTTCGATCGCTATACAAATCACAGACGCGATCTTGAAAGAAGAGGTCCATTTCGCTCTGAAGCAGCTTGTTTTCATTTTGGTTTCGATACCATTCCGTCAGGAAAGCCTGAAGATCGAAAATCGTCGCCAGATAACGGAACAGTTCACGCGGCCGGATTATCCGCTCCGCCATAATAAAATGTTGTTCCAGTTCGTCCCGTGATTTCCCTGCCAAAACCCCATAGACGGTAGCCGGTACCTGCTTGAGTTGTCTTTGGTTCATGCTACCGAATTTAAGGAAATGAACCCGGCGCATATCGAATAAATGATAGCTTTGTTCAGCGTTGCGCCGGTATGATGGTTGCTTTGCGGTTGGGCGCTCAAAACCGCGGATAACCCGTTGAATTTCTGGGTCCAGGAATTCAAAAAAAATGGGATCCAGGTCATCCTGGGTTGGATTTAAGCCCTTTTGTTTCAGGGCGATTTGGACCGCGTCATCAAAATAATACCCTTTACCACCGGGATAGATAATATACTTGGACGGGTCGGTACCCAGGTCAAAAAGATGCCTGCTTTTTAAGCAGTCGCCATCCTGATATGTTTCACGGATGCTGTATTGGAGTTGGCAATCGATATAGTTTCTCGAAATGTACATACTCAGTCGCGGATTGTTTCGACAGTCATCATGTGGATCCTTACCAATGGTGAATGACCGGCATTTTGATGGTTGACTATTTGCGTGATCTCTAGTATTCTATCTAACCGATATTGCGGTACTATGACACAAAATGGTATATGAATACAAGGTTGATCGTGACGGATACAATTTCACCTAATGATGTTTTCAAAACCACGGATGAAGTTACCTGGCGGGATGTTAACGGAGAGTTGGTGGTGCTTAAATTGACGTCCGGCGAATATTTTTCCTTTAATTCCGTTGGCCGCCTAACCTGGATGAATCTCAGCGAAGGAAAATCCATTGCAGATGCGGTGGATGCCATCGCAGCGGAATACGATGTTACCCGTGAACAAGCTGTATTGGATGTACATACGTTCGTTGAAGGTCTTTTAACGAACGATTTACTTTACAAAGATTAAATCCAACCGAGAGGGGGTGAATGGATGAAGAAAGAGTACGAAGCACCAATGTTCATTAAGCACGACCCGCTAGAGTCTGTTGCAGCCGTTACCTACTATTATTATTATTATTAATCACCAAGCTGTAGACATCGATGTGGTGGACACCCATTCATAGGGGTGAGGTGCGCCCTGTATGGTTGATACCATTTTGGACTGCCAGCCTGTTTGCAGTTGAACCTAATTATAAAACCATTGTGTTGATATGCGTCGGATGTTTGGTCAATCAAACATCCGACTTGTCTTTTGGGGCAATTCAGACGCAAAACCAGATGACATGCAAGATCATTCAATTGCCGGTATAGACATCCTTATTCGTGGCCCACACTCGCCTGTTACTGATGCTGTTTTGGAAATGTTCCGACTGTCCCGCTCTAAAGATCTGCCTGATAAGGTACGAATTTCCATCTTTGATTTGCACGCCAGCGATAATGTGAGCGGCATTCTGCCCGCCTGGTTGGGTGAAAAGCTGGCTAGGCTGCGTCCATCCAGACAGGTTTCAATGTTGCATGGGCCCGGTAAGGAACTGGCCGCTGTCATCAATAATGGATTGGCCTGGCAATGTGGCTGGATGGCGGGGTCCGACTCCGAAATCCGGTATGTTTCCTGTAAAAAGATCGATGGCAGGACACCGCTGTCCGTATCCACCGTTCTGGTACCGATTTTGCGGGATTTGCTGGTGGCACGCAATAAACTGCTGTTACATGCAGCAGCCGTGCGCTGCCCAAACGGTTGCGGTATCTTGATTCTTGCGGATAGTGGTGGTGGCAAGACGACCACAGCCCTCTCCATGCTGAGGCAGGGCAGTCGTTTTCTCGCAGATGATTTAGTCGTGTTGCAGAAGCTTGACCACGTTGTACAGGTAACTGGCTTTCCAGAACTCCTAAACCTTACCGCACAAACGGTTCAGTTTTTTCCAGAAATTCAAGAACATTTTGATTCAACAGCAAATTCGAACGCGTCCGGGAAAAAGATGATATCGGCTCAAACGGTTTACGGCAGCGAATATATGTTGGAAGCTTGCCGCTTAGATGCTATCTTTTTTGTTCAAATTGGGGTCCAAGGCCCTCAAACAAGGCCAAGCAGGCCCGGGGAAGCCTTAGGGAAGCTGATTCGGAGCCATACCTTTGCCCAATCCCAGCAGGTGCCAAGGGCATCGGTATCCGGCTTTTTTTCAATTTTGGATGGCGTTCCAGTCTTTGAATTGCAAACCGGTCCTGATCCGGTGTGCTTGGGTAGTTGGCTTATCGAATTTTGTCACACACATCTGCGCCGGCGAACGGCTGGACACGAATAATGGTGGAACAGCTGCGACCGCATAATCCCATAAAAAATATAGATATTCTGGCCGAGATGCTGGTCATTGAGCGCTTAAAAAAATCCGGATCCTCCGGGATCTTACCCTTGATCGGGTATCTTTCCGAAACGCGCGAAGATCTTGCGGCCGCTGCGGGCAGATCTCTACTTGGCTTGATTCCCATGGCCGCATTGCCGGCGAGATGGCGCACCGATCAAATTTATCGCAAACCTACCCTGGGTTCACGCTTGCCGGAATGGCTGGAAAATGCCAGTAATGGATGGGGCGCCGAGAATGATTTTGCACATCAATGTGTCCAATACATGGAACGTCTGGGCCAGACAAAGCAGCGCCAGCGGTTTATTCAACGCTTAACCATATTCATGGGGGCCAGGCAGCGAATTGTGGCCTGCATGCTGGCGGCCGGTCACAAATCAGTGGCCCGAGAATTTTCACAAGCGGCTCACCGGCTGCAGCAAATGCAGTTTCCAAAGCAAGTTACCCTGGCACTAACCATGAATTGTCAACTCAGTTGCCCGTATTGCATATCCGGCACCACCTCCCAATCAGATTTCCGTGAGACCCGACCCCAAGAGGTTGCGCAGCTATTTAACTGGATGCAGAATCAGGGCATTAAACGTCTGGGGCTCACAGGTGGCGAACCAACACTTTACAGCAATTTTGAACACTTTTTGGACCAAATCAATGATCGCGGTTTCGAGTTGTATCTGGCCACCAATGGGTTGGCATCCAAGGCAAGCCTAAACGCGATTAAACGCGCCAAACCTTTATGCGTGACCATGCATCTGACACCCGAAGTTCTAACATCCAAGCGACGGACCACCTATATTCATAATGCCCGGGAATTGAAAACGGCCGGCGTGTATGTCATCATGCGCTGTAACTTTCTGAATCAATCCGACAGACCCACCCGTTATATAGAGACAGCCATTCAAGCCGGAATTTCAGAAATACGAACAGCTATCCCCATGCCCAGGGCCAGTGGTGGTAATTTTTTTGTAAATTTGGGGGCGCTTAAACCATACGGCGGCTTATTGGACCAATTGGCGGCAGCTGGGAAAAAGGCCGGTGTGTCGATCCATTTGGCGAAACCCTTTCCGCTTTGTTTCATGGCCAGGGAAACGGCCCGGCAATTTTTAGAGAACGGATCACTGGCGGCATCTTGTCCGGTCCATTTTTCAAACTATACCAATAATATAATTGTGAATACCGATTTGCGATATGCTGCCTGCCTGGGATTGGACCGGCTATCCGCAAAACCGATTGTTTCCTACAAAAACCTGGCCCGTGCAGCCGCAGCCCATCGCCATCGGATTAAGACGCTAATCCGTCAGCCCATTTTGGCGAAATGTAATGCTTGTCCGCTTTGGATCGGCGGACGATGCGTCGGCGGCTGCTTAAGTTATCGTGAATCCCAAAACATCTCAGCAGCTGAAAGTGACCGGTAATGAAAGGCGCATTTTTTACAGGGATGAAATTCAAACAGGACACCCTGGAAAGTAGAACTGCATGGCGGTCTCTCAATCGGGAATCCCTGTCCTTTTTAAAACCCTATGCCCGGCATTACTGGTCCAGGCTTCTGACGGCACTGCTGGTATCGATTCCCCTGGCTTCCATGGGTGGCGTACTGCCATGGACCCTCAAGAAAGTCGCCGATCAATTCACGGCGGGGGCCGCCTTAAAGGTGATCCTATTCTGGATGGGATTGGGGATGGCGGCCGTCATGGCGCGCAGTATCCTGGAGCTCATTAATAAATACATCCTAACCATACTTCACGTACAGCTCAGCAACGATATTCGCAATCATCTGTTTGAATTACTTCAGGACGCACCGGTTGGATTTCATGCTCAAAACCGTAGCGGGGAAATGGCGAGCCTGGTGGCAAATGACGCCCAAGCTGCAGCAGCAGGTGTCATCGAGCTGTTCTCAGCTCTTTGGGAGAGCCCGGCGGCAACTATTTGTCTGTTGGCTGTCATGGTCTATTTTAATCCGCTCCTGTCACTCGTGGCGGTGATTTCGATTCCGATTATAGCGGCATGTGTCGCCATTTCGGGCCGGAAGGCTCAAAAAGCGGAGCGCCAGTTTTTGGAGAGACAGGGCAGCATCCTGGGATGGATGATTGAATCCCTGACCAATGTTCGCCAGGTCAAATCCTTCAGCCTGGAAAAGCAGGGTCGCGAACGGTTTGAAGGTTATGGCCGTCAACTGGTTACTTTTCGCAAGCGTGCCCTGTTGATGAAGTCCTTGGTAACGCCGGCTACGGATATCAGCAACGGGTTGGTTTTGGTGCTTATGGGTATCATTGCGTATTATCAACTGAGTCATGGTCAGACCACCACAGGCGATATTGTAGGATGCCTGACAGCGGCCTTTTCCCTCAAACGACCGGTTCGGCGCATCGCCGCATCCGCCGTGGAACTTCAAAAATCTGTGGCGGCCATTCAACGCATAACCTGGGTCCAGCGCAATACGTCTGAATCACACGGGGAAGTCAAACTGCGAGAACCTGTCAATCTGATCCATTTTGACGATGTTTCTTTTTCCTATGATGGTCGCACGTCTGTTTTAAAAGGTATTGATTTGACCCTGAAAAAAGGCCAGCGGGTCGGTGTTATCGGTGCCAGCGGGGCTGGAAAATCGACGTTGGTTGATATTCTGCTGGGCTTTTTTCCCTGTTCCCAAGGTCGTGTTTTGATTGACGACACGGACCTGCAGCAGATCGATCCGGATTCATGGCGGCAGCAGATTGGGATTGTGTCCCAAGAACCTTTCCTTTTTGATGCCAGTATCATAGCGAACATTTGTTATGGGAATCCGGGTGCAGATGCCGACCGGGTTCAGGAAGCCATCAACCTGTCGGGTTGCGATGAGATCATAAAAAGGTTGCCTGATGGTTTCGATACCCGGGTGGGAGAACGGGGCAGTCTCCTATCGGGGGGCGAACGGAAACGGGTCGCCCTGGCACGCGCACTGATTCGACCCATATCCATCCTCATCTTGGACGAGGCTACCAGTGAGCTCGATCCACCCAATGAAGCCGCCATCCTCGGAGCGGTTGATCGCCTGGCCCATAATTTGATTGTGCTGAATGTTTCTCACCGCACGAGCGTCTTGAAACATTGCGACCGGGTGGTGCTGCTGGCTGACGGCCGTTTGGATCAAATTGAAATGGAAGATGCTTTGATGAGGGACTCAGCTGTGGATGGGCAACTGCGCCGCAAAAGGAACGCGGCCCAGCCATGACACAGCCTCATCACGGTTATAACAGGGAGCTTGCCCGTTTTTTTTCCCACCGACAAGACTGCACGACCCTACGTCAAGACGCCCATAAGCTTCTGTTACGGGCTCATAACCAAGGACCCCAGCAACAGGATTATTTTATTAAGATTTACCAATACCCGCATTTTTTCCATTCCCGCATAAAAAACCGGAAATTTGTTGGGGGTGGTCGGGAATACAGGGTTTGTATTGAGCTTAAAAAACGAGGCATCCCGACGCCAGTACCCGTCGGTTTTGCAACCGATCGCACATGGATGGGCGTTGTCAAGCGGTCGCTTTACGCAAGCCGTTGGCTGGAAGATGCTCAAACCCTGGATGCCGTCATCAGGCACCAGCACCAGCACGGCCATATGGACAAGCAGTCCTGGCGGCATTTCATTCACGATCTGGGTACGTTTTTAGGCCAAATTCATCTGCTGTTGGTTAATGCCCAGGATCTCAATACCAAGAATATCCTGGTGCAGAAGTGGCCCCAAACCAAGCCCCGTTTTATACTAGTGGATTATGAACGGATCGTATTTCTAAAAAAATATGATCTGGCTAAATTTATAAATGCACTCGCCCAAGTCGGCGCCAGCCTACTGCCTGATTTTGAAAGCGATATTCGCCGGCTGTGTGAAGGCTATACCCGCCATGTGCCGCACATGGATGCCAAAGAGTTGCGTCAGAAATTAATTGCGGCATCCTGGCAGAAAAACCGCCAGTGGCAGAGAGAAATCGATGACCTGTTCACGACTATCGATGAGCGTTTGCAGGGGAATGAGCAGGCGGGCAGGCCATGAAACACGGAATGCGAAACAATGATCCCCATAAGGATTTGAAGCCATTTATCCTCGGTGTTTTAGGGTCCTGGATAAAAGGCGAGACCGACCATATCGAAATACCCACCGGAATGAATTGGCAACGTCTCAATCGTTGGGTACGGGCCCATAATCTGGCGCCTTTATTTCAGCTGGCCCTGTCAAACCATCAGATTCCCGGGGAACTCAGACAGGTGTGGCAACAGGCCGGTATGTCCATGTTGTTCGAGAATCTGCGCGCTTTAAAAACAAGCACGCATTTATTTTCCATCCTGGAATCTGCCGGCATCCCTGCGGTCGCCATGCGGGGCTTACACCTGGTAAACCGGTTCTATCCTGATTCCGGCGTGCGAGCCATGCGTGATGTGGATCTATTGATTGCCCCCGAGGACCGGTTGGCCTTATTGAATACATTGAAGTCTCAAAATCTGAAACCCGAACAATACTTGCGCAGCCAATATGTCTTTAAAATCGATGGGGTTACCTTTGAAGTCCATTGGTCTTTATTAACGGCCAAAAGGTATCGGGAAACCATCGATAGCCGATCTTTGTTGGCGGAAAGGCATCCGTTCGAGACCCCTGATGGAAGCTTTTACTGTTTGTCGGATAACCATGAGCTTATCGGCTTGATCACCCATGCTTTTATTCATCATGAGCTTACAATCATGAAACAGCTTGTGGACATCGGCATGTTTGCACTGCAGGCAACTATCGATTGGGATCTGGTTTACCAATGGTGTCATGGGGTAAATTTAAAAAACATGTTCGGACTGACCTTGGGTTTGGTTACCTATATGTTTAAACTCGAACCAAGGTTGGACCTGGGGCCGTTTACAGAATATACCAGCGCCCGCTTACCCAAAGATTTTGAGGCTTATCTGGGACCCTTTTTCGGTCAAACCGGCCTGATGCGATATTTACGACTTAAAAAGAATTTAATATATGTGGCCGAGGATCCCTTTACCAAACTAAAACAAATCCTGCGTTTCATAACCTTGACTGAGGCGAAGGATATTTATAACCGATACGTCACCAATCCAACTAAAGGGGATTCGAGTGAAGGCTTTTAGGCTATTCGGTGTCGATGGTCTACAGCCGATAGACGTGATACATAAGAAGATGGCTACTGCAGTCGATGTGATGGAACATGATAGAAAAATCAGCAAAAGTTAGCACAGATAATTGGCAACATCTGGATCTGGCCCAGGATCCGGAGGCATGGGAAAAACCGGATGATCGCACGCGGGTTTTGCTGGTGGCCATCAATATGCCCGGACATTACAGTTTGCCGGTTCGGATTCTGGCCCTCATGGCCAACCAATCCCAGGATTTAATTGCCAAGTACGATGTTCGTTATCTTGAATTTTTAAACAAAGAGAATCCGGCAGATATCGCCAACATCATCGGTAAGCAAGGTCCCAACCTAATGGGCTTTTCAGTCAACATTTGGAATCGCGAAATCACTTTTTCGGTTTTGGCTCGGCTCAAGCAGACCCATCCGGACCGGAAAACGCTGCTTGGCGGCCAGGAAGTCAGCAACTCAGTGGTGGACTATCTGGCCCATAATGCGGCCATTGATTATCTTATCGACGGGGAAGGTGAGCGGCCTTTTCTGCAATTCCTGGAAAACTGGAATCCCATCAAAAAGGAGCTTGAAGACCCGGACCAGGTCAGTGGTTTATACTACCGCCAAGCCGACACGATAGCTTTCACCAGGCCGGCTGAGATCGTGCCCGCGTTGGATCAGATCCCGTCGCCAATATTGGCCGGTCTGGTGGAAGCCCGTAAAGATTATCAGCTGGGTATCATGCTGGAGGGAGCCCGGGGGTGTCCATTCAAATGCAGCTTTTGTTTTGAGGGTGGTCGCAACATTAAGGTTCGAATCGCCTCCATAGAGCGACTAGAACAGGAGGCCGTTAAAATGGCCCGGCAGGGGGCCACCTATTTTCATATAATGGATCCAATTTTAGGTAACAGCGATCCGGTTCGTCTCAAACGGTTGACTGCTATTTTTAAGAAACTGGCCCGCATCAACTCCAAAATTGTATCCTCGGTGGAAGCCTATGCCCACCAGATTACGCCGGAGCTGGCCACGTTTTTCCAGTGCTTTACGATTGTGGATGTGGGGCTGCAGACGGCCAATCCCGATACCGCCCGGGCCATTCATCGCCCCTGGCGTCCGGAAAAATTTAAACAAGGCCTGGCCCATCTACGCCAAGCACAGGTTCCGTTTAATCTCTACCTGATATGCGGTCTGCCGTTTGAAACCCTATCCTCATATCTGAATGGCATCCGGGTGATAATGGCCGAACAGCCCACCCGCATTTTTCTGAACGAACTGTGTATTCTAAATGGGACCGAATTGCGGCGGCGATCCCGGGAATATGAATACGTATTCCACAATCAGCCGCCCTACACCTTGCGGACGAGCAAATGGATGTCCAAACTTGAATTGCGGTTCGCTGAAGTCCTGTCCAAAATTGTGGAACGACGCTATAATTTATCTGCAAAAGCGGTACATACGACGGCGCCCTGGCTGCCTAAGACAGCACCCGATTATGGTCGGCATACGGCAATACGACTGGCCGCCCCCTGTTCGTTGCAATGCATGGGCTGTGGCGCGGCCTCCCAATCCCAAACCCGCGCACCCGAAAACCTGGAGACGGTACTGGCGGGTGCCATGGACATGGATGTGGATATCATAACCGGCGATGGGGTTGATAGACGCCTTTTGATGCGCCTTGTGGGGCAATTGACCCTGGCCGGCGCAGCCCGCATCCGGCTGGTGGGCCCCATGTCGCTATTTCGGGACATGGAACTGCTGCAAAACTTGGTCAATCGGGGCGTTTGGCACTATTATACCTTCGATTTTTTTGATAAAAACAGTGATGCGTCACCCTCATTGAATACGAGACAATTGGTGATGGCCAATTTTTGCAAAACTTTTTCGCTAATTGGTCACGCGGACATTCAACCGGCATTGGAAGTCATCACGCTTTTCAAACAAACAAGCGCTTACCCCCAGGGAATACGCCCGCAATTTGAACAACTTTTTAAATTGCGGCCCACCACCATCTGGACCTTACCGCAAGGGGAACCAGCGGCTATGACGGAAATCGAAAAAGAATATAAAGCAATTTTTTGGGATGGTATCCACCACAAAAACTGGGTAAAGCTACCGGCGGCGATGTTTCAATCGATGCTGGCAGCCAGCGGATTCGATAACGATATCACGTCGCATTGCGAAAAGCTCAATTTGATCAGTACCGCACCAAATCACCAACCCTGTTTCCAGCCGGCTGTCGACTAGAAAGGATTATGCTGTGGCAAATTTGTTAATTACCAATCACTGCTCGCGTCAATGTACATTTTGCTTTGCGCGTACCAAAATCGGCCGAGATGCCAATCGGCATACGGCAAATCATATGACATTGGAACAGATAACGACACTCATGGATTTTCTGGAACGTTCCGATGACAAGAATCTGAGGTTGCTGGGGGGGGAACCGACACAACATCCCCACCTGAGGGATATTGTGACCACTGCCCTTGAACGCGATTTTCACATCCACCTGTTTTCCAACTTGATGATGTCAAAATCGAGAGCGGATTTTCTGGCCGCCGTTCCCCCCAGGCGATTATCTATTCTGGCAAATGTTTCGCCCCAGGACCAGGATACACCCAAGCAGAAAGAACAGGTCGCCTATGCCCTTGAAAAAATGGGGTCCATGGTCCAGTTGGGAATCACGTTGACTTCTCCGGAATTTGAATATGAGTTTTTGATCGAAACCATCGATCGATACAATCTCAGGCGTCATATCCGCATCGGGATTGCGCAACCCATCGTAGGTACTGCCAATGAATACCTGGCACCGGCGGACTACCGAGAAACCGGCAGACGAATCACTCAGATGGCGATAGCGTGTTTTGAGCATGACATCCTTATTGGGTTTGATTGTGGATTAACCCTGTGCATGTTTTCAGAAGAAGAGATCGGCATTCTGGGTAAACGCAGCGAGGGATTCAAGTCGGTGTGCCAGCCAATTATCGACGTGGGACCCAATCTCGATATCTGGCACTGCTTCCCCTTGTCGGAGGTGCTTAATACGCAGTTGCATCCGTTCAAAACCCGTAAACAGGCCCATCTTTTTTACGATAAGGTCACGAGACCCTATCGAACATTTGGCTGCATGCCCCAGTGCCATCGCTGCGATTATTTGCGCCGCGGCCAATGCAAAGGGGGTTGCCTGGCGCATGCCATGAATGCGCTGGATCGACTGCCACCCAAATACATTCACGCCGATTGAAGAATCGGATGGTGCAAAGCGAATGAATAAACTATTTGTCCACATCGGCCATTCAAAAACAGGTACAACAACCCTTCAAGATTGCCTGTTCAGCAAGCATGAAGAAATAGCCTATTTGGGACGGCCGTACCAAAACCCAATATTCGAAAATGAAATCGAGAGGTTGGCACTTCAAGACTCATCTAGATATCATCCCCAGGGCTTGAAAGACCTGATAAATCATTATCGACAGACCGTCCAAGAAAAACCGATTGTCATTTCAGAAGAGACCTTCTCCTCTGTAAAAAGCAACGATAGGGGCCTTATTGCTGACCGGATCAAAACAATTTTTTGGCCCTGCCACATCATTATCGTGATTCGAAATCAAATGGATATTATCCGTTCGTTCTATTTAAATTTTGATGGACTGGTTCTGAATCTTGATCGACCCATGGGAAAACTCGTTGAATTTAGGCGCTGGCTAAAACATGAGTGGCGCAAGAGAGATCACGGTTATTTTTCGGAAATAAATTACTATGATCTCATTACGTACTACAGTGAATTATTTGGCCCAAAAAACGTACATGTTCTGCTTTTTGAGGATTTTGTCGAGAGAAAAGAGAAATTTTTTGGGGAGTTATCCTCATTGTTGAACATCCGTCTGAATGATGCCTTGAATTTAATCAATAAACAGCATGAGAGAAAAGGGCCTTCCAGCAGAGAGTTTCGGTATATGCAAATCAAGTCCAAATACCTTTTTGGTTTTGAGCCGGAAAGGTATGTATCCTTGGGGAGTTTCTTCAATCGTCATGTAAACAATTTTATGCAAAAGGGATCGAAGCCGAACATACAATTTGGTGAATACGATAAAAAGATGCAGAATTTTTTCAGAGAGGGCAACAATCGGTTGCTAGATTGGCTCAAGCTGCCACTAGGCGATTACGGTTACCCGTTATAGGTTTGGATGGATGCATGCAAATTTCGACTCGTTAACCTTAGGAAATTATTAAGAGTAAAATTTGAATAGTGCCAATTATCGGATTTTTTTCGAGCCTATCTACCTTGAAGCGAATCGCTCTACGGACGTCCGATTTTGAACAGCTTGACATCTGGTAAAAGCGCGGAATGGAAGCGTCATGTGTGGTATTTGCGGTATTTTTGATAGATTCGGTCGCCAGAAGCATTGGGTGGCAGATGAGACGGTCATCGGGAACATGACCGATACTCTCGGCCATCGCGGTCCAGACTGGAAAGGGGTTCATGTTGACGGGCCGGTCGCTTTAGGAAATACGCGGCTGGCCATCATTGATCTCTCCCAGGCAGGACAACAACCCATGATTTTAGCTGACGGTGATTACGTCATCAGCCTAAATGGTGAAATATATAACTATCTGGAAATTAGAAAGGAACTCGAAGCGCAAGGACTAAACTTTCGGTCAAACTCAGACACGGAGGTGCTACTCCGCTTATATATGACCAGAGGGCGGGATTGCCTTCAGGATTTGCGCGGCATGTTTGCATTCGCCATTTGGGACCGTCCCAGAAAACATTTATTTTTGGCCCGAGACCGGGCCGGTGAAAAACCGTTGGTATATACCGAGCATAATGGCGGTTTTTGTTTTGGGTCAGAAATTAAATCATTGTTATCCCTGCCGGGGATGCCGCGCAAGCTAGATCCTGAGGGATTGCACTTCGGTTTTCACCACGTTAACGTACCGGCGCCTTACTCGGCGTTTAAGAACATCCGGAAATTGCGTCCGGCGGAGTGCTTTCTTATCAATGAGCGTCGGATTTTGCGTCAGATTTATTGGCAGCCACGTTTTCGATCGGCACAGCGAATCAGTGATCCAAAGGAAGCCGTTTTCGAACTGAATCGGTGTTTAGATGAAACCGTCAAGATCATGAGCCGAAGCGATGTACCCATCGGCGCGACGTTGTCCGGGGGCCTCGATTCGAGTGCTGTTGTGGCGGCCTTATGTCATAATGGTATCGGCATCGATACTTTTTGTGTCAGTCACGGCCAACAGGCATCCGATCCGGAAATGGCTCCTGCGCGCCAAGTTGCCCAACACCTGAATACCCGTCATCACGAACTCACATTCCGTGCCGACAAACTGACCACTGTTCAGGACGTCGTTCGCAGTTTTGACGAACCCATGACCACATTTGTACCCTTACACGCCCATCGATTGGCGGATATGATACGCAGGCATGTCAAGGTGGCACTAACGGGGAACGGCGGCGACGAGCTATTTGGCGGATATCCAGACCACCAGAGCCTCCTCCGGATGGACCGAAAAATGCGGTTATGGGCTCAGGTTGAATCATATTGTCCCCGATCGGTATTAGAGGCAATCCCGTTGAATTGGCTGCAGCAATCGCGAGATAAATTTGAAAGCCTTCGCCAAATACCGTTGAGCAGAATTGCTGCGACAATTCGTATCCAACGGATCCAATCTTTTTTTAATGATATCTACAGCCCCCATATGAAATCACTGGCTGCGGACTGCGATGTGCATCGGCTGTGGGCCGATCAATTTGAAGCTTGCCAGGCGACGTCCCTGTTGGATGGTTTTTTAATGCAACAACTATTGGTGGGCAGCCAGCATAGTATTGTTGATATCCCCGATATATCCGGTATGGCCAGTGCTCTCGAATATCGGTCCCCGTTTTTGGATGTCCATATGATGGAACTGGCCATGCGGCTTCCGACTAAGCTTAAAATCCGCAATCGGCGCGGGTCCGTTACGGACAAATGGATCATGCGAAGAGCGCTTAAGGATCGACTTCCCCTGAACATCATCAATAAACAAAAAGCCGGTTTTGGTTCGGCCATTCCCTATCATCGCTGGGCCCTCAATGAATGGTCGCCCTACATCACCAAAAAATTAAAAAGCAAGGCCCTGGCAGACAGTGGACTTTTCGATATGCATAAGCTCCAGGGCGCTTATCAGGCCGCCTGTATGGGTGCCAGGGTGCCGCTCGATTTGATATGGGGCGTCGCGATGACAGCTGAGTGGTTGGAGGCTTATATGAACCATAACCAGGGAACCCGGATTGAATGAACCGACTCCAAGATCCACTGAACCAAACAGATGGGCAACCCGGCTCAGCATCCGATTTATGTTATGATGTGGGCGGTTTAAAAATAAAGCCGGTGAGCTCGGATGCTATCGTAAACCGAGATTTTGGCAATGCCTTCAGTTTATGCCGGTGCAGGCCTCATAACTATGATGTGAGCCTGGAAGGCTTTATCCGACTGGATAATGACTATTTTCAAGATATGCCTGCTTTTATCCGCGAGCGGATGGATGAAATTGACGATCAAAACCCCTGGTACATCACAGGACCCGAAAAGCAGATCGCTGTATTGGCTCGGGGAAAAGACACCTCATCCTACACCATCAGCCACCCTCCCTATGATCGAATTCAGCTCAATTGCCAGAAACTTTCCCATAAGGCCGCCCCCCTTTTATACCAGACGGTGCTGCTGCCGATGATATCCGAATTGATGGTTAAACGCGGCCGCTTGCTCATGCACGCCGGGTGTGTGGCCACTCCTGAGGGAGACGGCGTCCTTCTAATTGCCGATAGCGGTGGCGGCAAAACCACCACCACCCTCACCATGGCCAGTCACGGCTTTCAATTTATATCGGATGATCTGGTGGTGGCTTCAGGGGCGGCCGGTGACCTGGTTTTTGAACCCGTACGGGAAAAGATGAACTTGACGCGTCAAACAATTGAATTTTTTCCACAAATCAAATATTTGCGCCAAGCGCTCCAAACCAGTTCCGAAAGAAAATTACCGGTGGCGCCCGGGGACGTATTCTCCCTGGAAAGGATCTCGGATCAGGGACGCGCACGGGCCATTTTTGTATTAAAAGTCGGCCCCAATGGTCCCCGTCTAAGCCGGTTGACAGCTGATGCCATCATCCAGCCCATGCTCAAACAGATTACTTTTGCCCGGGGCGAGGCGCTTTCCCGGGAAAGGGTGGATCTGTTATGGCAGTTGTTGGATCAGACACGGTGTTATCAGCTGGAGACGGGTTTAAAACCAGAGGAACTGGGTGACTGGTTGCGAAAAGAGGCAATTGGCGGAACGTTTTGTCCAAATTCGGTTCAATTAGGCCGGTTTGACCGTGGCAAACACCCGAAGCGTGGACAATCAGGCGTACCAACAGGTGGTGGCCGCATTCATACCTGGTCACCGCAATCGCTGCAGCTGTTCATTCAAAGTCTCCTGGCTTACACGCTCGAGAATCGACTCGAAAATACCGGTTTTTTAAAGCATTTTTACGCCAAGGTGGACCCGGCCCGGTTTCGACGCTGGCTGCGCTACCATCGTATTGAAAATCATGCGGCCGCTTACGCCGTGGCCCGATCCATACCCATGGATCAGCAGGCTGACACCGCAGATACGCTTTTGATAAAGGCCCAAGCTCATGCATTGCAATTGGCTTCCGTGGCTGCCCGGGTTGTCCGTCTTTTGGCCGCTGAGAACATCCCCGTCCTGATACAACGGGGACCGGCAATGGCCAGGGCCTTTTTCCCGGAACCGTTCCTGCGTTTTTGTCGAGATGTGGATGTCATTGTCCCCTATGATGCGTTGGAAAACGCCGAGTCCGTGTTGCGAGAAACCGGATTTGAGGCGCGTAAAAACCGCTCTTATTGGCTGCGGAAAGGCGAAATACCCATGACCGATGGTCGATCGGTGGTGGAACTTCATTGGCAGGTTTATCCCGCACTTGCTCCCATGCCCGATGCTGAATCCACGGTTTGGGAGAAAACCCGCATGATCAGATTGGCGGAGACGTTGGTTCCGATGCCGGCTTTTGAGCACCTCCTGCTTTCGGCCTGTATTCACCTGGCATGCGAACACTGGATGGACCGTTTGGTTCGTTTGATTGACATTCGTCAAATTTTAGATCACGCGGATTCAAATTTTGATTGGGATTGGGTCCTTGAAAAGACCTTGGGAAATGGTATGCGCCCAGCTGTGGGGCAGGTGTTAAGCATGGCTCAGCACCTGGTGGCTGCAGCTGTTCCGCAACAGGTGCTCAAGAAATTATCAGCCGGATCTCTTGCCGAGAAGATCACATTCAATTTAATCAGACCCGGGCGATTTCTGATGCAGCCCGGCAGCGTGGGCCGGTGGCGCCGTGCCTTCTATCGAAAACTTATCCGTCAGCAAAGCAATTGAATTCCTAACAACGACTTTAGGATTTGAAACTTCGCGCAAAATGGTATAATAAGGGGTCACCTTTTCTATCAATTCCGGTTTTCACATTATAATTCTAAGATAAGACAGCACATTTTCTGCACGGAGAACCTCGGTAGATGAAATCCATTGAAGATATTTTGACGAATGAAGTTCGGTTGCCCTCGCTGCCATCCATCGCCATGCGCATTCTCAATGCAGTCAAAACCGACGAGGTATCGCTCGGTGAGTTAGCAAAGATTGTGTCCTCAGATCCGGCCCTGGCTGCCAGAGTTTTAAAAATATCCAACTCGTCCTTTTACGCATTGTCACAAAAAGTCGACAGTATCCAAAAGGCTTTGACTATTCTTGGAACCGAAACATTAAAGAACATCGCACTTTCCTTTGTAATTGTCCGCTGTATGCAGACCAGCGATGGCAGTGGCTTCAATTTTGATTTTTTTTGGCGAAGAGCTGTAACCGCTGCCGTCGCATCGGATCTCATTTCCGATGCCATCCATCAGAAAAGCGATGATATTTTTATCACCGCCCTGCTCCAGGATATCGGCATCGTCATATTGTATCTTTGTATGTCGGAAGCGTATCTGAAGGTACTGGATGAAAAGCGGGCCTCCGGCATCCCTGTGATTGCGGCCGAAAGAAGGATTTTTAATTTCGATCACCAAGAGGTCGGCACTCAGATTCTAAAGAAATGGGGTTTGCCCGAGAGTATTTATCTGCCCATTCAGTATCACCATAACAATACCAGCGTTCCGGCCAGCTACCGGGAGAAGGCCCGAATACTGTGGCTGGCCGATCGCATGTCGTCGGCCTATCACGGCGCGCGATGTGCCGATAAAATTAATGACATCAACAACACGCTGGGGCAGGTCTATGGGTTCACGGATGCAGATATCGGCCGAATCATAGATGCAGTCGCCAATAAAAGCGTGGCGATATTGTCTTATTTTGATATCGACGCCGGTGACATGAAGCCCTATTCACAGCTGTTGCTGGAGGCGAACGAGGAGCTCGGCAAACTCAATATTTCCTATGATCAATTGATATTGGAGCTGAAACGATCCAAGGAGCGAGCCGAAAGCCTGGCGGTGGAGCTGCAGCAAGCCAATGAAAAGCTACGTGAGCTGGCCACCAAGGACGGCTTAACCGGACTGTATAACCATCGGCATTTTCAGGAGATCATGGTAAAAGAAATCGTCCGCTCGGTTCGGTATAAGAAACCCCTCACCATGTTATTGCTGGATATCGACCATTTTAAGCGGGTCAACGATGAGTACGGACATCCGGCCGGTGACAAGGTCCTCGTGACAGTCAGCAACATTATGGCTCAGGCTGTCAGAGACTCGGACTTGGTGGCGCGCTATGGTGGTGAAGAATTTTCGATTCTTTTGCCGGAAACCGATTTAGACGGCGGTACCATTCTGGCCGAGAGGCTCAGAAGAGCCATCGAGAATACAGAGATTGATGTGGAAGACCACCGTGTCAAAGTCACCATTAGCATTGGAATAACGACTTATAATCTTGAATCCGGTCACAGCGGAAAAGCCAAATTTGTCCAATCTGCCGACAGGGGAATGTATCTTTCCAAAGAAAGCGGCCGAAATCGAATCAGCATTGTCAAAATGCCGGCTTCCTAGCACCACAAGCACATAAACCATTTCCACAGACCACACCCAATCCCATCTTCATGAATGTACCTACAGAAAAGTTGCAAACCAAGATATGAAGGACTATCTTTCATATCGGTATCGGTATCGGTATCGGTATCGGTATCGGTATCGGTTTGGGCGTACTGGCCGTCGGGTTATATATCGTGTTATGAGGAAAGCGATCCCGATTCCGGGTGATGTCAATGTTCATAAACGTGGTAGCATCGGATAATCATATGAAAATATTGGAAGCCAAACACTTGTGTAAAGAATACAGCTTGGATCAACGCCGATTGACGGTATTAAATGATATCTCTCTTTCCATTGCCGCCGGCGAATTTGTGGTTATTTCTGGCAGCAGTGGAAGCGGTAAAACCACCCTTTTGACGCTGCTTTCGGGGCTGGATCAACCAAGCTCCGGCAAGGTATTCCTCGACGGAAACGAGATTACCGGAGCCAGTGAAGATGAACTCGCACCGCTCCGCAACCGAATAATCGGTTTTGTTTTTCAGTCCTTTCACCTGGTGCCGTCCATGACAGCCAAAGAAAATGTCATGTTTCCAGCTGAAATCATGGGAAGTGCAGACGCGGAAAGCCGCGCCATGCGGTTGCTAGAACGCGTGGGTTTAGCAGATCGGGCCGATAATATGCCCAGCCAGCTATCCGGCGGTGAAAAACAACGGGTGTCCTTGTGCCGGGCCATGGTCAATCATCCCAAGCTGTTGTTTGCGGATGAACCCACCGGGAATCTGGATTCAGAAAATGGTGCCATGGTGCTCTCTCAGCTGATTGCGTTAAAAACCGAACAGGGTGCCACATTGGTTTTGGTAACGCACAATCCTGAAATCGCCGAGGCCGCGGATCGGGTGCTACAGCTTCAGGACGGCAGACTGCTTTATACGGACGGGAATCCCCATCAATCCGAGCACCTGAATGCTCTTTCCCAACCCGACGGGTGGCGATCATGATAATTGTTCGTGGCTATTTGCGGCGCGAAGTGACGCGATCCTCCATGTTGGCCATGGTTTTCATCCTGTGTGTGGGTTTGTCCCTTGTCACCTTAACGGCATTTACCGGCTTTTCAAAAAGCGTTAACGTTTCGTTGCTGAACGATGCCCGTAAGTTGCAAGCCGCTGATATTATTATCCGATCATATGAGCCCCTTTCACAGGCATTGCAGCATGCCGTGGATCAACAAGTTCGATCCGGCGCAGTGAACCTGACGCGCTACCATGAATTTTACAGCGTCGTCCGATCCGAGGATGAGACCCGTTCGATGCTTTCATTGCTAAAGGTTGTTGAAAGAGGGTACCCCTTCTATGGTCGGGTGATGTTGCAATCGGGCTTGCCCATACACCAGGTATTGACGCCCGGTACAACTGTGGTCGCACAAACTCTTTTAGACCGGTTGGGGCTTGAACCCGGTGACCGCATTCAGGTGGGCTACACCTCCCTGACTATCCAGGATGTGGTTCTGTCCGAACCGGATCGTCCCATCCAAATGTTTGCTTTTGGTCCACGTGTTTTTGTTTCTCGAGCGGATTTAGATTCGTTGGGCCTGATCCAAACCGGTAGCCGGATTCGCTATGTTTACCTGCTGAAGGTCGCTGAGTCGGATCAGTTAGACGCCCTTTACCGGCAATTGCGAGCAGCCGCCGATCTGGACAGAGAGCGGGTCGACACCTTTCAAACGGCCCAGTCACGGGTTAAGCGATTTTTTGACAATTTTATATTTTTTTTAAAATTGGTGGGGATTTTTATCCTAACCCTTTCAGGGGTGGGTATCCAAAGCACGTTGACAGCCTTTTTGAAAGCCAAGCAGGAATCCATCGGTATCATGAAAGCGCTGGGCGCCACCAATCATTACATTCTGGTTCATTATACCTTGGTGGTCATATTGCTGGGCTGCATGGGCATGGGAATGGGGATTGTATCGGGGGTGGCGTCGCAATATGGCCTGGCCCGGTTACTGGCTGGATTTTTCCCGGCAGATATGCCCTTTATGATTGCCTGGACGGGATTGGTCGAAAGTGTAATTTTGGGTGTTATGGTGGTTTTGATTTTTTGTTTTGTTCCGCTTTATCGATTGACCGGGCTTCGACCGGTAATGATTCTACGCAAGGACGTCTCGGCAAAGGTCAAGCGTTGGCCGGTTTGGTTATCCTATGCCATCTTCGTGATCTTCTTTTCGGGGCTGATATTCTGGCACATGCAGGATTTTATTTTTGGGATCTATTTTGTGGGTGCATTGGGCGGACTCATCGCATTAACCGCAATCGCCAATTACTGGCTGTTAAAAGGCTTGCGGAATCTTTCCATTCGAAATCTGGCGATCAGACAAGCCATTCGGAGCTTGTTTCGAAAAGGTGCCGCTACCCAGATGATCATGATGTCCCTGACAACGTCGTTGTGCGTCATTTTTTCTATTTACCTGGTGGAGAAGAACCTGGATGCGTCTTTTGTGAAATCTTTTCCCCAGGACAGCCCCAATCTGTTTTTTCTGGATATTCAGCCCGGCCAGCAAAATGCCTTTAAAGAACTTTTGGAACAGGATCTGCAGCTATACCCCATCATTCGCGCGCGGGTAACCCATGTCAATGGTACTGCTATTGACCGGCAGGCCGAACGGGCAAAAAAGAGGGACAACCTGTCTCGCGTTTTCAATCTGACCTACCGCCACCATCTGCTGGTTGATGAGACCATTCAATCGGGGAAAAGCCTTTTTCGTGATGATTGGCAAGATATTCAAGTTTCTTTGCTGGATATGGTTGTGGATATGCATCCCATGAAAATCGGTGATACGATACAATTCAATATCCAGGGTGTTCCCTTGACTGCCAGGGTTGCCAGTATCCGATCCCGTTCACAAGAATCGTTACGGCCGTTCTTCTATTTTGTATTTCAAGAAAAGGTCCTTGAAGACGCGCCCCAAACCCTATTTGCAGCCCTACGCGTGGCGCCAGGCGATGTTGGCGATCTCCAGACTCGGATTGTGAAAGCGTTTCCAAATATCAGTGTCATCGACATGTCCGAAACCATCCGGGTGTTTGCCGGTTTGATGCACCAATTATCCCGGATCGTGCGGGTTTTTACAGGACTCAGTATCTCGGCCGGCATTCTGATTTTGATAAGCGCGGTATTTGCCACCCGCACCGAACGCATTAATGAATCCGTCTACTACAAAATTCTGGGTGCCGGCAAATTTTTTGTATTAAAAGTGTTTACCTATGAGAACCTGTTAATGGGCGTTTGCAGTGGTGTCCTGGCCGTAATTTTTTCTCAACTGGGTGCCGGCGCCATCTGCCGGCTTGTTTTGGAAATTGATTATCGCCCGTTCTTATCAGCTTGTATCCTGGTGCTGACCGGGGCGGTCATGCTGGTCATTGCCGTCGGATTGCTATCGGCTAGATCGATACTGCAAAAAAAGCCCATAAGTTATTTAAGAGAGCAGCAGGATGGATAACGGTAAGCTGCGGGTACAACTATTTGGAATCTTGTGATATACAGTTTCGAATTTTCGCCGGAGAAATACAATCAGATTAAAGGTCAACATCGAACAGTGGACACACAACATCCAAGTGATTTGGCATTGAGCGGATGACGATTCGACTTCGATGTTATTAAAAGAGCAAGGAGCCTATTTGTTTGGATATTTGCCGGGTTTTTGATTTGAGCAAAGAAAAATGAAAAAAGATATAATGTTAATTAGGTTGTTATTGGTCACGGTGCTTTTGGTATTCGGGGTATTGACTGCGTGCGGCAACGAGACACCACCCGCCACCAGCTCATCCGGATCTTCGAAGCAACAAACAGATGCCGGGTTTGGGACCATTGTGGCGGTCGGCGATAGTCTGACCGCCGGTTATGGCGTTGAAGAAAACCAGGCGTACCCGGCGCTCTTGCAAGCACGCTTGCTCCGGGAGGGGTTTTTTTTTCAGGTCGTCAATGCCGGAATCAGCGGCGAAACCAGTAGTGGTACCCGCTCGCGTATTGCCTGGGTGATCAGCTCACTCAATCCGGATATCATCATTCTGGAAACCGGTGCCAATGATGGACTTCGGGGGATCGACACCTTGGTACTCGAAAAAAATCTAACCGAGATAATTACATCCATACAGGCGGAAGGCATTGCCGTTATCCTGGCGGGCATGCAAATGCCCCCCAACTTTGGACGCAACTACACAAAGCAATTTGCTGAAGTATATCCGCGGGTAGCAAGGAAAATGGGAATCCCCTTGATTCCTTTTTTTCTGGAGACTGTCGCCGGGGACAGGCAATATAATCTGGCCGATGGGATTCATCCCAATTCCGAAGGATATCGGCGCATTGTAGCGTATCTTTATCCATATGTACTGGACGTGATCAAACAGGTAAGCGACAAGCCATAAACCGGCAGCGATAAGCTGCTGAATGCTTACGGCTTATAGCTGACAGCTGCAAACTGAGGGAGCCCATGGGTCTTTTCAATTTTTTAAAACCCAAATCATTTGAAGATATAGAAGCCAAAGCTGATCGGCTGGTGCAGTCCAACGATTTGGGTTTGGCCAAATTGGAATATGAAAAAGCTCTCGAGCGGCTGCTTTCAACATCGGTAGCGGCTGCTTCCGGACACCAGGATAGAATCGAAGAAAAAATTGAAAGCACACGTGACACCCTGGCCCAACAGCACCTGGATATGGCCAGAGATCTTGTGGCGGCTAATTGTCCCACAGAGGCCGCGGAGTTGTTACGATTGGCGCGGGAATTGTCACACAGTACGCATTTGCATCAAGATATCGACGTTCTTGAGAAACGGATCGAATCTGAAAATCACGTTTTTGACCAAAAAGCCTTCATAACGGCGTCTGCTGATCCCGAAACGGTTCATCCAGAGGATGAAGACGGTTATTTTCACATCCTGCTGAGTACCATGCCGGAAGAGGTCCAGGCCGATTACCGCGCCCTGGGTGAGCTATTTCAACGCGGATACCTGGCCTTGAATCGGGGGGAGTTTGCTCTGGCAGCGGCATTGCTCAGTCAGGTTGTAAACGAACACGGAGAGCAAATCACCTATGCGCACCTGGAATTGGCAAGCGCACAACTTAACGCGGGCCAAACAGACGCCGCCGTCGATTTGTTGCAGGCGTTTATCGAAGCCTACCCGCAGTCCGTGCAAGCGTATGAGAGTCTTTGTGAGATTTATTGGGAACGCGGTGACACCGACCGTGCAGACCGGCTGCTACAGGCCTGCCCCGACGCGTTAAAATTGTCAGTTCCCATATTAGGCCTCATGGGTGAAACTCTGTATCGTTCTGGAAAGTTTCCTGAAGCCATTGATTTTTATATTAAAAGTATTGAATATCTGGGATGGCAAGAACCGATTGCCATCGCCCTGGCAGGCACACACGAAGCTGCCGGTCAACTGGATGAGGCCCTTGAGGTATACCGGGAAATTGATAACAATTGTAAAAGCTGCCACCAGCGCCTTGATCCACATGTCCGGCACCGCTATGCCGAGCTGCTTTATGCAAGGGGTGAGCGTTCCGGTGAGCTATTGGATAATTATTTTGCGCTGTGTTCGGAAAATCCCAAAGACCAGGAACGCTACTACCGGCGAATCAGTGATATCTATGAAGGTCAAGGCTATCCGGATGAGGCCAGGCGGTATCGGGTCATCGCTAAACAGGCCGGTTGTAAGCGGGATGCATGAATTTGTATGGGTTTGAGGACCTGAATTTTGAACACGGAATGCTGGGAGCAAATTATTCGACATTCGATATTTCGAAGCTTAAGCTTTCAGGCATCAGCAATCAGCTTGCTTATCGTCTAAATTCGAAAGCTGAATGCTGTCGTTATTTCCGATGCAATATCCGAAAAATTCCATAGGCCACGATACCCGAAAGCACCCCCTGTAACAAATTCGGTGGCATTTCCGCCAAAGCGGCCTTGGCATCGGTGACACCGAAAAATGGCATGGCCACGGCCATGGCCGGGTAGATAAGCGCTTCAAAAAGATAATAACCGGATACCAGAATAAGGATTCCCACCCCAATCGCCAGGATGGGCCAAAACCTTTCCTTACGACCACTCCAGACGATCAGTCCCATGACCAGGCCCTCCAGACATTTAACCACGGCGGTTGCCAGGATAAACTGGGGAAATCCGATGGCATCGGCCGCAGCCGGTCCGATAGCGCCCACCAGGGCCCCCACCATGGGCCCGTACAGCAATGCCGCTGCCATTACGAACGTATCTCCCAGGTTGAAATAACCGCCGGTAACCGGAATGGGTATCCGAATGAACATGGTTCCCACAAAGGCCAGCGCGGCAAAAGCGGCCACAATACCGACTTGAAACAGCAGTTTGGATTCTGAGTATTGAGTCATGGATAGGTCCTTTTATAATTACAGCTATCTGTTACCAGGCATGCGCAGAAGGTTAGCATATAAATTACAGCTTGAGGCCGGTTGTCAACCTATAATTCAACGGCGATATTGCTTGTCAGATGAACGATCTGAACCCGGCAGAAGCCATTTTGAATCGGATCATATTTTTGACATTTGCGAGTGAACCCGTGAGGGACTAATCAGAACGGTGATTATGGTCTTGTTTGGTCGATGCCCGAGATCCCCTACCTGGAAGTCGTGCGATCTCCTCGGCCCACAACGGAATATGGCGAACTGAAGAACAGATGCCCTCCACACCGACCTGGATCATACTTCGCACCAACATAGCACCACGTACTCGCAAGGAGAGCTTGGGCTCCTCCGGAGAGGCTTGCCGGCCCATAATTTGGTTTAGGGTTTTTTCTTCGCGCAAAACTTCCAGGATGTCAGGAATAACAAAATAGATGACGTGGATACAAACCCGCGCAAACATGAGCGCAATTTTTTGTACCAGATTGACACCACCCGGTTGATTCAGCAAGCTGTTTTCCATGCGATGAAACGGAATCACGGCCACGATGGACAGCGCCAGCGGGATAACGGTAAGCATGGTGATAGCCAAAGCCACATAGTGGGAAATGATGACATTCAGACCGGTGGTTGTCCAGCCCCGGAATAATAAAACGATGAGTGAAATCGCAGTTCCCAGCAACACAACCGGAAGGGCAATTAGCAAGCAGATGATCAGCGCCAAGCGATAAGAAGAAGGGCCCAGCAGGCCCAATATGGCCGCATGCACCAGGGCCGCATAAACGATCCATCCCAACGTGAGTCCCGGAAACAGAGATTCTTGGAAATATCCCAATGGGTATCCTGTGAAGGCCGGTATGGCTAACATGCAGAATAGGATCAATCTAAATCGCCAGTTCATGATGGGCTCGTTTTTAATTCCAAGCGAATGGTAAAGACTGGAGATGCTGATGATTGGTTACGGGAAACGGGTGAGCGTGTAACCCGCAGCGTACTGCCGGTAACAGTGTGCCACCAAGGTTTGTGAGAGATCAGCATGACCGGTGTCTGCTGGTCATGAGCTGTGGCCAATACTGCCGATACGAAAGCCACGGCACTGGTACGGCTCATGCCCCAATCCGGTTCATCTAAAATAAGGGCCGCCGGCTTGCTCGCTAGGCGAGCAGCCACCAGTATGGCTTTAATATCCACGAGTGAATGCTGATTGTCCGACCACGCACCGATGGCGGTAACCGGGTCAGGGTCTGTCTGCTGGCGTGCCCGCGCATAATGTTTTTGCAGCTCCTGATAACAATAATGGATGTGATTCCTGTGACTTTTGGACGGTCTGCGTGACAAGGTTTCAAACGAGCGCAGCATGGTCTGGCCGAGCACATCCTGAAACAAGAGACACGGTGGGTGGTGGGCGTGGGGACTTGCCAGGGTAACGTGACCCTTGGTGGCCACGGCTTGGGCGATGGTTCGGGCCAGCAGGCTTTTGCCCTGACCATTGTCGCCCACGATTAAACAAGGGGACATCAGATCCAATGTTTTGTTTTCGATACGGGCATGGGCTCCGCGGGCTGCCAGGGGGCGTAACGATACCATCAGGGGGATACGGACATCGGTCATGGTGAGCCTAAAGGGAATTCCCGGTGGTGCGGGTGTGATGAACGGATCGCTTGGACCGATCGCATCCAGATTCGCCTCGCCGGCCAGCGCCAGGATGGAAAGCGGTTTCTGATACTGGGAGCATACCGTATGTAACTTTTCCAGTAGGTGCCGGTTGGTATTCGAAAGCCAGGTAAACGGGCTGGCCATCACCAGGCGTGAAAAAAGCGGCATGCTGACAGTTGTTTTGGCCAAGGCCAGCTTAACCGTTTCACCGCCGGATAAGGTCCGGATGGGTTGCGACAGCAACTCCGAAAGTTCAAATTGTCGCGCTGTTTCCGTAACCTGTTCTTTGCGGATGTTGCCGGTATCGGCAGCCGACATATGACATGCCATCAACACCTGACGCGGGGTTCCGAAAGCGAGACAGTCCCGTGGGTTACTGGGAATATAGGCAACCGCGCTATTGTCGCTGGCTTGGTTTGAGCTACGGGCTATCTGGTTGAAATCCTGCCAGAAAACCGCTGGACCGGCATGCCGTCTGGCCAAACTGAAGCCCACCGCACGCCTGAAAGCAGCCTCTCTGTCTTCATAGGCGTTGAAATAGGTGCTGATGGCGTCCAGGGATGAATTCATGAGCCAAATTAAGTGAATAATGAATGGTGAACAAGAAATATCGAATGTTGAAGTGTGCTGACCGCAACGAGCAAAACTTCGAAATTCAATATTCATCCAATCGACGTTCGATATTATAAATCTCTATTCCTTCGTTCCATCGAAATAAAACGTCGACCACCATGTATCGGTCCCAATATGGGAATCAGTTTTTGTTTATCCTAGTACCGAAAATGTGCTCCCCTCGATAATCTCCCGGTTTCGGGAAAAAATACCCGTATTCAGGGTAAAGTCGATATGGCACAGGGGCAGTTGCAGCGGTTCGCTGTCATGGTCTTGCCCATTTTCACATGCGTCGATTAGAGCTGCCATCAGACGTCCAATGGCGGGGCCGTTTTTATATTGATTGCCACTGGTACCGATGGCCAGGTAATAACCCGAAAGGTCGGATTTGTCATAAATTGGAATCCAGTCGTCGCTAACGTCATAAAGATCGGCAATGCCTTTGGGGCTGTTGGGAATTTGAAGATCGGGTATGCGTTTGGCCAGGCGATATGCCTGGGCCTGGTACTGAGCCTGGGTCACATCCAGATTATATTCGTCGGGGTTTTCAATCCATTCGCGATCATCGCAGGCCGGATCCTCACTGCCCACCAGAATCATGTTACCGGTTTCCGGCCGGTGATAGCCCCCCAGATCGCCGTCACCCACCACCAAACCCTCTTTTTCGTAGCTGAAGGTTGGGGGTGACGGGACAAAATGGACTTCGTGGCGTAACGGGCGGGTTTGAATGTTCATTTTATGGGCGACCCCGGCCAGTTGATTGATCACCGCGGAATGGGGACCGGCAGCATTCACCAGGACAGGTGCATCCAGACGCGTGCCATCTGCCAGGGTGATGCCTCTAACGGCGCCGCCCCGGCTGTGAATCGCGGTGACCTGAGATTGAAAACGGAATTGTGCGCCATGGGACTGGGCAGCCTGTTGAATATTTTGAACCGACAGAACCGGATCGTTGATGTAGCCATCGTTGGGATAATAAAGAATTGTATCGCTTATTTTTTCAGTCGGCGGGTCATTAAACAGCGGATCTTCGGGACGGCGCGGGGGGAAAAATGATTCATCTACAAAGTGGGGCATGCGTGCCAACAGTTGTTTCCGGGTCCAAATTTCATACGGGATGCCCAATTGATCATGCAGGCCCATATGGGTACTGGGATCATGTCCTTTGTCATAAATATTGATCAGGCCCGTCTGATGGAAGATGGCCAGGTCCTTGTGGCTGCCGGTGCCGATATAGTCTTGCCAGTTACGCCAGTCAAACCAGCTGTCATAGGCAATCGCAGTACCCTCCAGGGTGGAATAGTGCGTGCGGATAATGGCGCAGGTATTGCTGGTGGAGCCTTGTCCGGCCGCCCCAAGCTTATCCACATTGAGGGTTTGAAAACCCTTGCGTGACAACTCATACGCAATGGCTGTACCGCATATCCCGGCACCGATAATTATACAATCATAGCTTGATTTCATATCCGAACACCTCCAGGGGTCTTATCCGTATGGTGAAACAATGGGTAACTCAGCTTTCAGGATTCAGGTAACATATCCGGGCAGAAGCCGGAGCGTGCGTCGTTATTTGAGGGATCAATTGGCCTATTTAATTAGGTCTGTCAAGCCTAACCTCAGATTTTATGAAATCCAATGGTCATGACAGATCTGAACGGCTTGGTTCACCAATTCACGGGGAACCAGTAGCGAAATTCGAAATGACGTGGTTGTGAGTCCATTGATGCTGATACCATTTTGATTCATCAGTTTAAAGGTTTGAAGCAAGGTTTGAGCATCTCTGTTCAGGCCTTCACCAATAAGGGATATGGCGGCCAAATCGGTATCAAAGGCCAGATCGGGACCGAATTTAGCTTGCAGGCTGGTTTTTATGTCCTCCCAGGCAAAGATGTGAGCAGCCGGTACCACAAAAGACGCCTTGGTTAGCTCGTCGTCGGATGCCACGTGCGAGACATTGACCTCCTTAACCCCAACCTGCTCTGACTCCAGGAAAGAAATTACTTCCTGAAAGCGTTCCCGTACGGCCATGCCTGACATTCGGATCCGCTCGATATGTTCTTCCCTGACAACCGCTTGAACGCCCACGATGGATCCGGGTGATAGTTTGCGAATGACGGTTTCACGCCCTGGTTCGAAGGTGCTGCGCGCATATAGGGCGATGTTTTTTTGCTTGGCAAATTGTACGGCACTGGCATTGAGCACCTTGGCTCCGGCCGTGCTCATTTCCTGCATAACCGGATAAGAAATCTCGGGCAAATGCCGGGCGTCGGGCACAATGCCGGGATCTGTGGAATACACGCCGTCCACATCCGAATAGATCTCACAGCGATCTGCATCCAGGGCCGCGGCCAAGGCGACGGCGGAGGTGTCCGATCCACCCCGTCCCAACGTGGTGATATCGCGCTTGTAACTGACGCCTTGGAATCCACCGATAATGACCACTTTGCCTTGGGCCAATTCATCCTGAACGCGGAATGGACGGACTTCAATGACTTGGGCATCGTTGTGGCGGTCATTGGTAATGATACCGGCCTGGGAGCCGGTTAAAGAAACCGCCTCAATCCCGGTTTCATTCAAGGCCATGCAAAGCAGGGCCATGGTAATCCGTTCACCCGTGGAAAGCAGCATATCCATTTCACGGCGAGGTGGTTTGGGTGACAATTCCCGGGCCATGGAAAGCAGGTTGTCTGTGGTTTTTCCCATGGCCGAAACAACAACAGCCACCTGATTGTCTTGACGCTGGACCGCGGCGATCAAATCGGCAATCTGCCTCAGTTTGTCGATGTCGGCCACGCTGCTACCGCCGTACTTTTGAACGATACAGGTCATATTCGGCTTTCTCCTTATAAGCTGAAAACTTTGGTTTTTCTCTAATTTAGTTGGAGGAAAGGGTTCAACAATTAGGGTAACGGGAAATAAACTTCAGGCGAATACCTTCTTGTTCTCGATCCCGATTTCGATATGGTTTCAAAGAAGTATATACCTGAAAGGTCCCCCATAGACAAGGGGGTAGCCTGCACCTCGACGATTGGAAAAAATGTATTACATTGTAGTATTAAATTCACTGGGTGAATTTTCAATGCCAATGACTTTCAAAAAGGAGATAGTTATGAAAACACTGATATCATTCTTGATTTTATTTTGGGTGGCAGCCGTTCCGGCGATGGCTGCATCGGGTTCAGCAGTCCTGTACCAGGTCGAGGGACAATCCTATGAGGGCTACTTTGTCAGTCCATCGGATAAAGCGCCATTGGTGGTTCTGATTCATGATTGGGACGGTCTGACCGAATATGAGGTCCAACGCGCCCATATGCTGGCAGACGCGGGCTATGCTGTTTTTGCCGCGGACCTTTTCGGGGCCGGGGTGCGGCCCACCGAAGTCAAGGATAAGCGCCAGCACACCGGTGAACTATATAAGGATCGCAAAAAAATGCGTGCCCTTATGGCGGGGGCCCTGGAAACCGCCAGGCAGAAAGGTGCCCTGGCCGAAAATACCGTGGCTGCAGGATACTGTTTTGGGGGGGCGGCTGTTTTGGAATGGGCGCGATCCGGCGCGCCACTAAAGGGTTTCGTTACCTTTCATGGCGGCTTGAAGACGCCCGATGGCCAGGATTACAGCCAGACCAAAGGAAAGGTCCTGGTCATGCATGGTACCGCCGACAATGCCATACCCATGGACCAGTTTGCAGACCTGGCCAAAGAGCTGGAATCCGCTGGTGTGAACCACGAAATGATCACCTATGGCGGGGCTCAGCATGCCTTTACGGTCTTTGGCGGCTCCCGTTACCAGGAAGCGGCCGACAAAAAGTCTTGGAAGCGGTTTAAAGAGTTTCTAACGGCGACTTTGAATCACCTGTAACAAATGTGCTCTCAGATTTTGGCTTAAATGCCATACACGTCTTACCGGAGCTTTCATAAACGACCATGGCGGGCATCTTGCGGCTTTTAAAATTCATGGCGCGACAACCGTGGGGTGCCCTTTTATCCCAGGTGATAAAGTAGTGTTGGCAGTTGCGGCAATGTATCATGGATGTTATTATTACGACAAATTATTTGCACGTGACAAGCCCAATATTATTGAAACAGTCTAACCGATTTTACGTCATACCCTTAATGCAAACTTCAAGGACCCCATATGCAAAAGCGGCAACAGATCATCGACAGAGCCCATGAACTTCTATTTGAGGATATCGGTTTCACCAGCGCCGAGCCGTTCGCGTCACAGCAACAGATTCTGTCGGAACGCAAAGAGGCTTATGCCTGGGCCATGGCCAGCGGGCTGGATTTGGTGTCCGGTACCGTCCCCCAAACCATTATGCCTGAGGCCAGGTCCATTATCGTTCTCATGGAGGTTTACTTTCGGGCGTCATACCCCCACAGCATGGAGCCGTTTTTCGGGCGCTGCTACCTGGACGATGATCGCATGACCCGCGATGGACTTGCCACCCGCATCACGGCCTTTCGTTCCTTTTTGAGGGACAATGGCATCCAGTCCAAAGTCCCGTTCCACCTGCCCCACCGGTTGGCGGCCGGAAGGGCCGGCATGGGCACCTTCGGAAAAAATTGTCTCTTCTATTCCAACAAGGTGGCCCGGCAAAGTTCCTGGGTGCTGCCCATTGCCGTGGTGATCGATGCCGAGTTTGAACCGGATGAACCAACCCTGGAAACCGGGTGCCCCACTTGGTGTCGCAATACCTGCATGGTAGCCTGTCCCACCGGCGCGCTAAAAGGTCCCCGCCATCTGGATCCCAGAAAGTGTATATCTTACCTGACCTACTTCGGCGACGGGCTGACACCCCGGGATCTCAGGGAACCCATGGGGCTGTATATTTATGGCTGCGACCGCTGTCAAAATGTCTGCCCCCGCAACCAGGCCTGGTTGGCCGCCGATTTGCCCATCAACAACAGGGCCGCCCGCAAGGCCGCCGATTTTGATCTGGTTCGTCTGTTGCATATGGAGCGGCATTATTTTGTACAACGCATCTGGCCCCACATGTTTTACATGTCCGCCGATGACCTGTGGCGCTGGAAAATGAACACCGCCCGGGCCATGGGAAACACCAAGGATCCGCAATACCTTCCAGAACTACTAAAAGCCTTTGAAAATTCAACGGATACCCGTGTCCAGAGCATGTGTGCCTGGGCCATGGGTCGTATAGGCGGTCGTCAGGGGCGGCAAGCGCTGGATCGTATCTCAAATGATGCACCGGATGGGGTTTTGGATGAGATCCATTATGCCCAGGAAATCTGTACATGATCACCAAACAAATTACACAAGTAGGTGGTGGCGGATTTACGAGTTCCGAAGATGCAGCCATTTATCTGATCCATATGGATGGTCACGCTGCCATCGTGGATGCCGGGTGCGGCGGATCCCCCGACCGGCTACTTCAAAATATCCGTTCCTGCAAGGTATCGTTGAAAAACATTGCGTATTTATTGTTAACGCATTGTCACTTTGATCACACCGGGGGCGCCGCAGAATTAAAAAAACGTCTTGGATTGAAGGTCGTGGCGCATGAACTGGAAGCACGCTATCTTGAAGATGGCGACCAAAATGTGACTGCCGCATCATGGTACGGTGCCAGTCTGCAGCCCTTTTCCATCGATATCAAACTGCGTAAACCAGAAGAAACGATTCGTTTGGGTCAACACGATATTGTAGCAACCCACGTACCGGGGCACTCGCCGGGGTCGGTGGTTTATAGGGTTATGTCGGAGGGACAGGTTGTCTTGTTTGGGCAGGACGTACACGGACCCATCCACCCGGATCTACTTTCCGACGCGAAAGCTTACCAGGATTCATTGCAAAAGATGCTGGACATGAATGCCGACATTTTGTGCGAAGGCCACTTTGGTGTCTTTCATGGCAAAGAGAAAGTACGCAAGTTTATCCAATCATTCATGGTTGCGTAGGGTTTTTCAGGATTGAAGTGACATGCGTGCCCGTTCACAAATCGTTAGGCAAAAGCGGGAATTTACTCGCTGATATTGACGCGTTCAGCCTGGGTGACCACCAAGAGTGTTTGTGGTGTCAGGCGCATCATGGCGTCGATTTCTCCGCCGCCACCATAGATCACATCCAATGCCATAATCGCGTTATCCACCAGCGTGCGCAGGGTTTGTTTGTGGCCAAAAGGCGGCATACTGCCAACCACATAACCGGTCAGTGCGAAGGCGGTGTCTGGGCTGGCAAATTTGACTTTTTTACGACCGACGCCCAGATAAGCGGCCAAGCGTTTGCGATCCACACGCGCCAGGCCGTTGTTGATCACCAGGATGGGTTCGTTGTGAATATGAAACACCAGGGACTTAATGATCTGGTCGGGTGAGACCGAAAGGGCTTTCGCAGCGTCTCCCACGGTCAGTGTATGTTTGCCCAGGGGAATGATCTGGGCATCAATCTGATGGTCATCGATAAATTCTTGCAGGCTATGACTGTCCATGCCGACATGGTTAGAAAAATGACTATATTTGTCAATGAGAATCTGAATTCATTTTGTTCTAAATCGATTTTTCCCACATGGCGTGGTCTGCTGTGGGTCTGTTTGGGTTTGTGCATGGCGTCGTGCGTTATGACACCTCCCGTATTTGAAGAGGTGGCCTGGCAACAAGCGGTGGCGGATCAATCAGCCCAGATGCTGTATGCACCCCATGTCAAAGACGGTGTCTATTTCAATCCCTGGATGCCCATGCAATCGGATCGGTTTGCGGCCTTCTTAAAATGGCGCTTTTCCAAAAAGGCCGACTACACCGATGAAGAAGAATCGTACCTGCCGGCGGCACAGCCGGATTTGTTGAAGCGGCTTGGGCGTCATGAGGGGGAGAACAGTATTTCATGGATCGGGCATGCCACATTTCTGATCAAAACTGCCGGCGTCACCTGGCTGACAGATCCCATGCTTTCCACTAGGGCGCTATTGCCTAAACGGCTAACACCACCGGCGTTGACGCTAGATGAACTCCAAAAATTGGGCCAACCCCTCTATGTGTTGATTTCGCACAACCACTATGACCATTTGGACAAAGCTTCCCTGAAAGCGCTGCCGGATCATGCCCGCATCTTCGTACCACCAGGGCTAAAAAATATTGTACAATCGGTTGCCAGGGGACAGGTTCAGGAAGTGGACTGGTGGGACCACGTGGATCTGGGTTCCAACATAAAAGTCGTATCCTTGCCGACCCAGCATTGGTCGCGACGCGTCGGCCAGGATGTTAATACATCTCTCTGGTCCAGCTATCTGCTGCAAACACCCGCCGGGACCATCTATTTTGGTGGCGATTCGGGATATTTTGTGGGCTACCGCGAATTCGGTCGCCGATTTCCGGACATTGATTACGCGCTAATCCCTTTGACCGCCTATCACCCGAGATGGTTTATGCACTATGCCCATATGAATGCATCCGAAACCATTCAAGCATTCCAGGATCTGGGGGCCAGGTACTACATACCGACCCAGTGGGGTACCTTCCGCTTGGGTGACAATCCACCCGGATATCCGGTTTTGGATCTGAAGCGAAAAATCCGGCAGCAAAAGTTGGATCCGGCACCCTTCCGTATTCTGGATATCGGGCAGATCGAGGTGATGAATTAATAACAAAGGATTCGAGGATTCCGGGATCCAAGAAAAAGCAAGCTAGTCGGCTGAAGACGCTCGGCTTTTAGCAGCCTATTCGTCTGACAGTCTAAATATCCATCACACGATTAATTAGGGATCTCTGCGGCATACCTTCGGGAGCTCTCGGTAATATACTGGTCCGGTCCGCCTTTTCGTCTGCGAATTACACGAATCTTTTCGCGATGGACCGGTTTTTCGGGCGATTTGGGTGAGCTTTGATCGGCAGCCTTAAGAAGCTGTCGCAATTGGTCTTCGTAACGTTGTTTTTTCGTTTCTTCCATTGGGTTTCTTTTTTTATAGTCGCGACTGTCGGGGCCAGCCGTATGCCCGTGGCCTGATATTTTTCCCTGCTCTTATTGCATCGTCAGGGTTTCGTATGTCATTTGGATTTAAACTGAAGTAGTAATGGTCATTATGATCGCAGGCTTGACATGATTATTCTTATCATATAGCAGGACAGATGTTTTGGCAAGCTGAATTACGGTATAATGTGAGCAAAACTCCTTGTTTTTTATAGAAAAAATTAATTATATTATTCTGTTGGGTTAAATTATTTACAGATCTAATAAAATGAACCATCCTTATTTAATCATGTTCGATTATGACGGTGTCATCGTCGATTCGCTGGATGTGTTTGCCAACGCCTTTTTATGGTCATGTCACGCCAGCGGATATGACGGTATTACCACCCGGGAACAATTCAAGGCGCTTTTGGATGGCAATTTTTATGAAAGTCTCAAACAAAATGGACTTTCCAGGAAACTGATTAACTTGATTCTGGGTGAGGGCTTCACCCGGGAAGTAGAGCGACACCTTCATGAAATCGTACTTTTTGATGGTGTGGTCGGCCTACTCGATTCGCTATCGGCCCGGCATGTATTGATGGTGATTACCTCGAATGCATCCAATGTGGTCCAACAGTTTTTTGATCGAGAAAAGATTAATTGCTTTGAATCCGTACTGGGTGTTGAGGTTGAAAAAAGCAAAGTCAAGAAAATAGAAAAAGCCAAGTCTATTCACCCTGCCCGGCCAGCCTTTTATGTGGGCGATACCCGTGGGGATATACTCGAGGGGCGGCAAGCCGGTGCCACAACAATCGCTGTGACCTGGGGATGGCATAATGAGGAGAAACTTCGCGAGGCCAAACCGGATTATATGGTCCATACCCCGGTGGAGCTTTTGAACCTTTTTGAAATAATTTAGCCTAGAGGAATTTTGCGCCGAAGGCGTTGCTATCCGACCATATAATCCGGGCACGTTTCACATCGGTTTGATCTGCACTTGAGATGCTGATCACAATTTCCGAATGTTGATCAAGCTGAAGGGGTTTGGGTGTCAGGATGAGGGTGCCTTCATTGCTGATGTTTTCAATGGTGCCCTCGAAGTCAATTCCGTCGATGGAAAAAAAGACTTGCCGACTGCAGACTGTTCTTTCGATTTTACGCTTGTCATTCATATGACCACTATAAATGGTGTTGCTAAAAATCTCAACAGGATTATTACCATGGCGGCCCAAAGGAGGCCTTCAGGCCTATGAATCATTTGTAAAAAAATCAAGGTGCGAGATCGCGCCGTGTACTTTGGGTCCGGATACTTATTTGTTCTGCGTTTCAAAATATTTCATGGTATTTAGAAATTTTTCCTTTATCTTATCATTCTTGCCCACATTGTGAAGATAGGGAATTATTGATTCCTCATGCGCTTGAATGGCTTCGGCATTGAGCTGCGGCCAGCGGCTATACTGTTCCTCAAAGGTGGAATCACTGGGGAAAAAGAGATGATGGGGGCTGTTGTCGCTCAGGATTTCCAGGCTGCCGCTATCCAATCGGGCCAGCTTTCGGCCGCTAAAGGAGAAGTATTTTAAAATTTCAAAGGGTGAATCTAGATCCACCGAACGCAATAGCTTCCGGATGGGTTGGTCTACTAGCCTGGCAACCATGGCATTGAAATCGATTTTCAAGGCCGATGGTGTGGCGACCATCAGCGAGTAAGCGCTGCTGACACGCCAGATGGAAACATGCGGAAAAACCTTTGAAAAGGTATGGATAATGGACATGTAGCGATCCGGATGCAAGCCATGAAAGGGAACCCACTGGCAAAAAATGCCGCCCTGGTTGAGTTTGCTCTTTACGAGTTGGTAAAATTCTTGGGTAAACAGCACCCAGGAGTCATATACCCGTGGATGCGTGGCGTCTGATACGATGATATCGTAGGCCTTGTCCGTATGCAGGAGGAAATGGCGGGCATCATCAGCAACCAGGGACAGTTTCGGATTGGTATGGATGGCCTGGTTTACCGGTTTGAAATAGGCGCTGATTTGGGGGGCCTGGGCGGCCAGGTCGACACTGTCCACCGTGTTTACGAATTGGGCCGTGGTTCCGGATGTTACCCCGGCGCCAAAGGTGATCATCAAGGCGCTTTTGGGATCCGGGTGGAGTAGATTCGGTAGCGCTCCCATGAGCCGGAAAGTCATGATCGAGAGCTGGGATGTGTCCACTTCCGGGATGCCATTCAGATACAACGCGCGATTTCCATCCGGACGATCGAATATGGTCGCCGTCACCGCGGTAGATTCCTGGTAGTATATAAGCCGACTGCCGGGTTCTATTTGCGCATATTTATTCTTAAAATAATCAGCCGGCATCCACCGGGTGCCCAAAATCGCTAAAAGAACTGCAACGACCACAACCGGAATGCTGTATTGCCGCTTCATGGCGCTAACAGCCAACAGGTTGCCCACCAGTAGACAGATTCCGGGCAGTAACAGCATCGTATTTCGAAAGCCCATCTTCGGGATCAGCCAGAAACTGACGGCAATGGCACCTAAAACACATCCCAATGTATTGAGTCCGTAAATGCCGCCCAGGCGCGTACCCGTACCGGTATCCTTTTTCTGGTAGATCTGGATCGCCAGCGGTAGAAGTGCCCCTGATAAAAGCGCCGGTATCAACGCAAAGAGCGGCAAGCGATCGAATAGAAATGCATCGTAACGGATCTCCCCGGGGACCTGGCCGGGATGGACGAAAAACGGCACTAAATAGGCACTGATGGCAAAGGCTATCTGCAGTATGGCGAAAAAGGAAATTAAATGCTTCGCCTGTTTGCACAAAGGTATGACCAACAGGCTTCCCAAGGCAATGCCGCCCAGAAAGAGCATGACGATGCTGGTGAATGAATAAACCGAATTGTCAATCACCAGGATCAATAAACGGGTCCACAGCACCTGGTAGGCCATGGTGACAAATCCTGCGGTAAAGGTACCCACGAGTATGAGCCGCAACGTGGATTTGGGTATGGAAGACACTTTTCTTTTTTTGGTTTTTGTTTTTTTCTGAGTGCTAACGGGGATCTGATCTGATTGTGGTGCAAAACGATTGATAGCAAGGGCGCAGCCGCCAATGCTGAGATTGAACAAGCAGGCACACAACAATACCATGAAATGCCCCCAATAGGCGATCAGGAAAAACCCGGTCAAATAGGCACCCAGAAGCGCCCCCAGGGTGTTGATTCCATACAGCAGGGCCGAATGCGCCCCCTTGGCGGGACTATCTGCAATGAGGTGCTTGCCGATTACGGCAAAGGTTCCGCCCATGAAGAAGGTGGGTATGCACAGCAGCACAAAACTGAACACAAAACGGATCAGTACGCCGCCGGAATGGGATCCGGAAGCCCATTTAATGACCATGACTTCCAGGGGAACAACCGATTGAATGGCAAAGTAAAGCAACAGCGCCGATACGCCGACCATGATTTCCAGACAGCCAAAGACAAACAGGGGTGACGATTTCAGAGAATCGATTTTTTTGCCCCAAAAGAAGCTACCCAGGGACAGGCCGGCCATAAACGCAGCCAGTATGGTGCTGGTGGCATAGGTGGTGTTTCCCAAAACCAATACCAGCATGCGGCTCCACACGATTTCATATACGAGTCCGCAAAATCCCGAGACCAAATAAAGCACAAGCGGCACAAGGTAGGAGATACCCATGTTATTCAATTCCCTGTGTTTCATGAACAGTTTGAGGATAGAAAATCGAAGGTCATCTTAGAGTAAACAGCAGCTAAAAGCAAATTACATTACACGATGTTGCTGTTCACGCTTATATTGATCGCTGCTTTGAATCGGCAAATACGAATTTTCTTGTCATGGGTTTACGACAGCAGCTGACAATAATTTGCGCAAGAAAAAACAGGTATCATATTGCCAATTACATTTCCATGCAATATAGTTGCATAGGATGCGGTGACGCAACGATGTTGAAACGGATGGCCTCGGCGTATTGGCGCGATTGAAAAAAACATCAAGTTTATTGCTTTCTTGGTAATGGGCCCGGCAGGTGTTTGTTTTGGCGATCCATTGGCATGTGACTGGACCACCGATTTGCGCGAGTTACCGATACGTTTCGAAAGGCCCTGCAGCAAGGGAAAGTGCCATGTCGATTATCGAAGTTCATAATCTTGATTTTTCTTACAATGGCGAAACGGTATTACAGGATGTGAATCTGGCGGTAGCGCCACAGGACTATATCGCCATTATCGGTCCCAACGGCGGGGGCAAGACCACCCTGCTCAAATTGATATTGGGTCTGTTGAAGCCGGACAGGGGGTGGGTGCGCGTGGCGGGGAAATTACCACAAAAGGCCTCAACCAGCATCGGTTATGTACCCCAAGATGTCTACCTGAATACCAGTTTTCCGGTCACAGCCATGGATGTGGTACGGATGGGCATGCTGGATCAAAAAAACCGTTTTTCCAAGCAGAAAACATCCTGGCGGAAAGAAGTTATGGCGGCCCTGGAACGTATGGAAATGGCAGCCCTTGCCCAGGAAAAGATCGGCATGCTTTCCGGAGGTCAGCGACAGCGGGTGTTTATTGCCCGGGCGCTTGTGACGAAACCCAAACTGCTTTTGTTGGACGAACCCACCGCCAGCATCGACACAAAAGGTCAAATGGATCTTTATCGAATTCTCAAGGAACTCAACGGGGAAATGACCATATTGATGGTCAGTCATGATTTGATGGCGATTTCCAGCCATGTGAAATCGGTGGCCTGCGTAAACAAGGATTTGCATTATCATGATCAGGCCGAAATTACCTGCGACATGCTGGAAACCATGTATCCGTATTCGATGGAGGACGTTTGCCCGGTGGAACTCGTGGCTCACGGCATACCCCACCGGGTGTTGCAGGATCATTAGCCCGGAGATTTCATGAAATATTCGGGCTAGGAGAATTTCCATGATTGAGGCCCTTCATTTTGAATTTATGCGTAATGCCCTGGCCGCCGGCCTTCTCGCCAGCCTTATTTGCGGAATCATGGGAACCCTGGTAGTGGTCAACCGTATCGTATTTCTCTCCGGCGGTATCGCCCATGCTGCCTACGGGGGTATTGGACTCTCCTTCTATTTCAAATTGCCGTATTTACTGGGCACGGTCGGTTTTTCACTGGTTGCCGCCATGTTGATGGCCGCCGTAAGCTACACAATGAAACACCGGGCCGACACCGTCATCGGTGTCATCTGGGCTCTGGGCATGGCGTTTGGTATCATTCTGATCGACCTGACACCGGGTTACAATGTGGATTTGATGAGTTACCTGTTTGGCAGTATTCTCACCGTACCCGGATCGGATCTGATCACGATGCTGGTCTTAGGCGCGGTAATGATTGTCCTGATCGTTTATTATTACCAGGATATCCTGGCCATGTCATATGATAGTGAGTTTGCCCGCATTCGGGGTGTTCCGGTAAAAAAACTCTATTTCGGCTTGATCGGTATACTGGCTGTCACCGTTGTATTGGTGATCCAGGTGGTGGGCCTGATACTGATCATCGCCCTCTTGACGATACCGCCTTTTATTGTTGAGAAATATGCCAAATCACTGGCTCAAATGATGGTGGCGTCAAGTTGCCTGGGAGCCTTATTTACGATAATCGGCCTGTGGCTCTCATATCGATATAATCTGACATCCGGCGCTTCAATAATCCTGGTTTCCGGGATTGGCTTTCTGCTTTCATTGTTAATCGACAAACTAAGATATGTTAGCGGCGGCGTAAAAAGCAACACGAATAAAAATACCTGATTTGAAACGCCCGGTTTCGGGGCAGAGGATCAAAAATGTGCCACCAATGCAATTATGAAGAATTGTTGGCTGCAGCGAATTTAGATACCACCGACAATCGTGTGCGCGTGTTGGAAGTTGTGGGTAACAACGGCTTTCCGCTTTCTGCCGGTGATATCTATAAGACGCTTGAACGCAGCAGCAGTATCAACCGGGTGACGGTCTACCGCATCCTGGATTTACTCGTGGATCGTGGGGTGGTGGATCGAATCAGCACCGGTGGCCGGGCCTTTTACTACGGCCTGGCCCCCAATGACCACCACCAGGCACATCCCCATTTTTACTGCAAACAGTGTGGTCAAATGGACTGCCTCAGTCCGGAGAGCCTGAACGTGGATACACATCTCTTGTGGAAAACTTTTTCCGGACGCATCGATAAGGTGGAGGTGCGAATTGATGGGATATGTAAAAATTGTGAAAAAAGCGGTATAAATTAACGGTTTTTTGCATCCAGTTCGCGTTCCTGTTTTATCGTCCTCCAAGCCTGGTCGCAGGATTAGCGGTGGGGACCCGGCAAGCAGGTACAATCCGCGGGGCAATCTCCGTGGGATCAGCAACTGCTTCGATCAGCTCGTCGATATTGGCCATGAAGCCAAAGCAACTGCGGCTGTTGCGCAGGTGCCCTAGCGCTCTTTAGGCCAGGCTACAGGCCACATCCTTTTTACCGCGCTGAAAGTGCACATACACGCCCGCCGCCTGAATCCACCCTTTCAAAGCCGAGCGCTCGGGATCGCGGCTTTGGTGCCAGATGGTCTCCAGCAATTCATGCATCTCGAAAAAAAAGGTCATGATTCCAGAGACAAATGGCCTGATATCGGGTGTCCTCGATTCCTCCGGCGCGAATTTCCTCGATGACTCGGCCATAAAACACCAAACGGTCTTGGATGCTCTCAATATCCGGGATTGTGATTGCCACAATGCTGTCCCGATTGAGAATTTTGCTGCAAGTCAGCGGTGCCCAATCGGAACGTCGACCCACGTTTTGGTTGATCATGTCGCTGCCACACGATAGGGTAGGGCCTTGCATTCGGCCCACTGTTTTCTTAAAATACTATTAATAAGCAGCGTTAGATGGCGGTTTTCATGATGAGTATATGGATCTGGTCTCTGGTCTTCTGCGTCAGCCTCGCTGTTCTGGTGGCGTCGGCCAACCTGTTCATCAATGCCGCCGAACAAGCGGGCAGGGTGCTGCGACTGCCGTCTTTTGTTACGGGTGTAATCCTGGTGGGATTCGGTACATCCCTTCCGGAACTGATATCGTCTATCCTGGCCGTTACCTCCGGTTCATCGGAGATCGTCATCGGCAACGTTCTCGGATCCAACATCACCAACATCCTATTGATTCTCGGGCTTTCCGGTCTGCTGGGTGGTACTTTTTACGTCAAAACCGATTTGCTGAAATTCGATCTCACCGTCATGCTCGGGGGGGCGTTCATTTTAAGCCTGATGGTTCAGGATCGGCGCTTCAGCATCGGGGAAGGCATCATTTGTCTGCTGATGATGGGCATATACCTGGTGACGCTGCTGCGCTCCAAATCCGACGGTAGCGAAGAATCGGACGTGAAGCCGGCGACAGTGCATACCTGGTTTATCCTCGTTGGCAGCCCGGTATTGATCTTTGTCGGTGCCAAGTACACCGTGGATTCGGTTATTGCCCTGGCCGGCATCTTTCAGGTGGGCACGGACGTTATCGCCATGTCCGCCGTAGCCTTCGGGACCTCTCTACCGGAGATTGTTGTTGCCATAACTGCCAGCTACAAGGGCAAGCCGGAAATCGTGGTCGGAAACGTTATCGGCAGCAACATCTTCAACACCTTTGGGGTCATGGGCATCCCTTCCCTGTTGGGTTCGCTCAATATTCCCACAGGGGTGGTGAGCTACTCGGTACCGGTATTCCTGGCCGCCACCATGATTCACGTCATCATCACAGTGGACAAAAGGGTCAGCAAGGCCGAAGGTGCATTTATGCTCTGTTTCTATCTGTTTTTTATCTGTCGCCTTTTTGGCTGGCTATAGTAGGCCCGATTTGGACGCATCGGAACGGCCAGAATTATGCATTTCACATGCACATTGTCACGCAACAAGGGAATCACGTCCCACAAAAGGTTCTGTAGGGCTCGGCCGAAGGGGGCGGCGGCAGATGGTAGCCGTCCAGCGCCGGCGGTTCCTGAAAGGGTTGGGAAAGAACGCCCAGCAGTTTTTCCATAACCGAATAATCGGCCCGGTCCACGGCCGCCGCCAGAGCCTCTTCCACCCGGTGGTTGCGGGGGATCACCGCCGGGTTATGGGCATTCATGCGTGTGTGTGCATCTTCCCGGGAACCAGGCTGCCGGTTGAGCCGGGCCTGCCAACGTTTATACCACTGTTTAAACGCCTCGGTTTGAAACATGGACGCCTCCGGCACAGAACCGGATGATAATTCACGGAAGGTGTTGGTAAAATCGGCACCATGCCGCTGCAACCAATCGAGCAGGTCCTTCACCAAAACGTCATCATCGGCCTCCTGGTTCAAAAGTCCCAGTTTGGCCCGCATGCCGGTCAGCCAGAAATAATGGAAGGTGTCTGAAAACCCGGTGATGGCGTCGTTTGCCATGGATAGGGCTTCTTGCTGGTCTTCGTTGATTAGCGGCAACAGGGTTTCGGCAAACCGCGCCAGGTTCCACTGGGCGATTTGCGGCTGTTGGCCGTAGGCGTAGCGCCCGCTGTGATCAATGGAACTAAAAACGGTCTTGGGATCGTAGGCGTCCATGAAGGCACACGGACCGTAATCAATGGTTTCACCTGAAAGAGCCATATTGTCTGTGTTCATGACCCCGTGAATGAAGCCAACCAGCAACCACTTGGCCACCAGGGAGGCCTGTCGTTCCATTACGGCCTTTAGTAAGGCCAGATACGGATTCTCGTTTGCGGCCAGGTCCGGAAAGTGGCGCTTGATGGTGTAGTCGGCCAGCAATTTTAGATCTTTGGGGTTGCCCCTGGCCAGCGCATACTGGAAAGTGCCCACGCGAATGTGGCTGGATGCCGTACGGGTAAGAATCGCCCCCTCCAAAGCGGTTTCCCGAAACACTTTTTCACCTGTGGTCACCACCGCCAGGCTGCGTGTGGTTGGTATGCCTAGCGCCTGCAAAGCCTCACTGATGATGTACTCCCGAAGCATGGGCCCCAAAGCCGCTCGTCCGTCCCCCTGACGCGAGAACGGGGTCCGGCCCGATCCTTTAAACTGGACGTCGAAACGTTCACCTTGCGGCGTCACGTGCTCACCCAATAATATGGCCCGTCCGTCTCCCAGCATGGTGAAGGAGCCGAATTGATGTCCGGCATAGGCCTGGGCCAGGGGCTCGGAACCCTTGGGAATCTGGTTGCCCGCGAAGACAGCGGCGCCCTCATCGCCTTTCAGGGGTTCGGGATTTAATCCCAAAGAGGATGCCAGCGCTTCATTGAAAACCACGAGTTTCGGTTCGTTTACCGGTACTGGATTCAAGGTGACATAAAAAGCCTCCGGTAAGCGTGCATAGCTGTTTTCGAATTTCCATCCGGCATCCGATTGCGTTGATCTGTTCTCTGGCGTCATGAATCTCTCCGTATTGTGAATTCAAATTTAAACATGCGGATTGGGTATCCGAAAGTCAAGTGGCGGCGTGTGAAGAGCCGGAGATTTGCCAAATTCGTGAGACTGCCTTGACTTTAGATAGGCTATGCTAAGTTTTAGAATATTGTAATTATAATAAATTAGCCTAAAACGTGACAGAATAGGTTAACGGGGAGAGAATCATCATGATCAAAGCGGGAATTGGTCAATCAGAAAGTTTTGATACCCACACAGCTGTCAACAATGCAATAAACCAATGCCGGCAGCAGATGGCTGGCGATCAGCCTCAGGCCGGTATTGTTTTTGCGGGCATTCATTTTGATCATCGCCTGATGCTCGATCAAATACGCGATCACTTCCCCGCAATCGATCTGATAGGCTGCACAACGGCGGGCGAATTTTCATCCAGCCAGGGATTTAGCGATGACTCGATCATCTTAATGGTTTTTTATTCAGACGAGGTGGAAATTGGAATTGGCATTGGCCGAAATGTTTCCAAGAATCCAAATCCAGCCATTCAGAATGCGGTCGTCCAGGCTTCTGATAAATTTACCAAACCGGTTTCAATCTGCCTAACATTTCCGGACTGGAATGCCGGCTTATTTAATTTAATCATGAAATCGCTCAACCAGGAGCTCGGCCATAATTGTCCCATATTTGGCGGTGTGGCCGGAACCTTGGATGACAATGACCAGGTCCCCCTGCAGTTTTTTCATAATGAAGTCCTTTCGGATGCCATGCCGGTCATGCTATTTGCCGGTCCCCTTGATTATTCATTTTCGATTGCCAACAGCTGGACGACCGTAGGCAAGCAAGCCACCATAACTTCTGCCAAAGGTAGTTTGGTTCGGCGTATAGACGGATTGAAAGCCGTTGATTTTTATCGCTATTACCTGGGTGATCATTCCGACCCGCCCCGGGAATTCCTTCTGTCGGTTTATGATCAGAATAGCACGCAAAATTATTTGCGGGTTCCACTTGCATACCATCCTGACGGCAGCATTACGTTTTCAGAATCAATTCCGGAAGGGGCAACGATTCAGCTCACCGAAGCAATTCGTGACGTAATGCTGGAAGATACCCAAACAACATCCCGGAAAATAGTCCAGGAAACATCCGCTTTCGTGCCGGCATTTGCCATGGCGTTCTCCTGCGCTTTTCGTAAAAACATTTTCGGTACGCTCGTGTCACAAGAGCTTCAGATCTTGCGCGATCAACTGCCGCCTCACTTGCCCATTGTCGGGTTTTATTCATTCGGTGAAATTGCACCGCTTGCCAAGGGTCAGGAGAGCTTTTTTCATGGCGCCACCCTGGTGACCCTTCTGGTTGGGCATCGAAATAGATTGGAGGCAATCCCCGATGAGGTTAAAGCATATAGAACGCCTGATGATACCGACCAACCAGAATATCAGGCATCCGTAAAAAAGCTGCCGCTGGAACATTTGAAATTGGAGAACAGGCTTTTAAAGCGAAAATTAACGCGCTCCGAACGCTACCGCGAGCGCCTGGAAGAGATAAAAGATTTCAATGCCACGCTGCATCGCAAAATTATCCAGGAAGTGGAAGAAGCGCGTAACGATATCCAACGCAAGGAACAACTATTACGCAAAAGTGAGGAAAAATACCGTCGCATCGTTACCACGGCCGGTGAGGGCTTCATCCTAATGGATGAAGATATGAAAATAACCGATGCCAACGAAGCATTCTGCGATATAGTCCAATGCTCTAAAAAAGAGATACTCGGTCTTACCCCCTATCATTTCGGTGCGGATGAATTTAGGCAAATTTCTAACGCCGATCAGGCCAGTACCCAGGGAGGGGCATACATCAAGTTTGAAGACACGCTTAAGCGGCGTGACGGCGGGTATACCCCGAGCCTTGTTAATGCCAGCAAGTTGAGAGATGACAGCGGCATGATCATCGGAAATATGGCATTTATAACCGATCTGACGGAGCAGAAAAAAGCGCTGGCACTGGCGGCCGAGGTTCAAAAAAGTCTGCTGCCCCAGGGTGGTTTTCATATACCGGGTTTAGACATAGCCGGTAGGAACGTAAGCTGTGATGAGATTGGGGGAGACTATTTCGACTTTTTAGACCAAAACGATTACCCCGCCTCGCCCGTTAGCATCGTTGTGGGTGATATTGCCGGTCACGGGGTGGACGCGGCCTTATTGATGACCACGGCTCGGGCTTTTCTTCGCATGCGGGCGGCCCAATCGGGCAATATTTCTGATATCATCACTGCCATGAATCGCCACCTGACACTTGATGTACTCGATACCGGTCGATTTATGACCCTGTTTTATCTGGCGATCGATCAGTACAACAAACAACTGCATTGGGTTCGTGCGGGTCATGATCCTGCAATTCTGTATGATCCGAATCGAAACACATTCGAGGAACTAGCCGGCGCGGGCATCGCGCTGGGATTAAGTGAGGAATTTCGATATGAGGAAAATCGAAGACAGGGAATCGAGGAGGGACAGATAATTGCCCTGGGCACCGATGGAATTTGGGAAACCCGTAATCTCGATGGCATAATGTTTGGCAAAGAACGATTTCGCAACATCATTCGTGGCAATGCCAAGGAAAACGCTTCTGACATTTTAAGCGCAGTTTATGAGGAGTTGGATTCTTTTTCCAAGGGCCACACACCCGAAGATGACATTACCCTGGTCGTGGCTAAAATCGATCAAAACTAATCTTCTCCAAATTAGTTGGAGAAGAATGATACAAGGCTCTAAATTTGAATCCGGCTATTAGGCTGAAGACTGTGAGGCTATTAGCAGCTAATGGTCTAATAGCCTATACACCTAATTCGCTATCAGAAAGGCCGGCTTTCGTCCATATCTTTGGTTACAAAACGCCTTTTACCACGGGTCAGGATGTCCATACGGCCATCATCGTAGCGCCGGACCACCGATTGAATTTTTGCGGTGCAACCGATTTTTTGAATAACCGTACCGTCAAAAAACACGATGCCGAAATCCTGACCATCTTCTATACACTGATTAGTCATGGTCTTGTAGCGCACTTCAAAAATGTGCAGCGGCAGTTCCATGTAGGGCAGCAGAACCAGCCCTAAGGGAAATAGCGGTATCAGTGGATAGACGTCTTCTTTTATTTCAGTATTCATAAAATTTATCCGTTTGGGAAAAAGCGTTTACAGCTAAAATTTGCATGACCGCATGCGATACAGACACCTATTCCCACTCCTTGCATCGATCGATATTTGACGCATCATCTCATGATCACCTGATCATGATCAGGCATCCCCTGTTTTTTCATTCAACCATCTGCCGGCAATTTGTCTCCCGGGTGAAAAACAAAAGTATGAAAGAGATCACAATCCAGACCAGCATGATCGCAAAGCCGCAGCGATAAGCCGCTGGATCGTATATCCGAACGCCCGCTGAAAGACGGCCTTGCCACATGTTGTCCAACACCAATCCCACTACCGGCTGCAAGATCATTGGCCCGGTCATGACGCCCATATTGATTATCCCGGAAACCGTACCCGAGAGACGAAGGGGAACCGATTCTTTGGCGAAGGCGAAACTGACAATCATGCTCCCGGACGCAAACCCGGTGATGACCAGAATAGGTACCAATATAGCCAAAGGGATATTTTCTAGCAGGGCAATCACCACCCATCCGGCAACCGCAATTCCGCACCCAGCCAGGTAAAGTCGCTTTCTGTTTTGCAATCGATCCGAAAGCCACCCAAAAAACGGGCCACCCAAAGCCCAGGCAACCAGGAGCGACGAGGTAAGCGAGGCAGAAAAAACCGGCGACAGCCCATACACCGTTGTCAGAAACGGTACCCCCCATAAGCCCGAAAAGGTGAGCACACATCCCACCATGCCGCCAGGTACCAGAAAAAGAAGCCACGTGTTTCGGTAAGCAAACACTTCCAAAAGGCTCTTGGTGATCTGGCTGTTTGCCTCCAAATCAGCGGCTGAAGGCATATTGGGAAAGTCCCGGTAACCTTTTTCGTGGGGATAGTCCCGAACAAACACCCAGGTACCCACTCCGACAAGCAAGGTAGCTGCCGCTGAAAAAAGAATAACGTTACGCCAGCCGAAACTGTCCACAAGCATACGCAGCGGGGTGCCGGCAAAGACTGCCCCGACGATCCCGAAAAAAAGCGCTAAACCTGATACCAGGGCATATCGTTTCGGAGCAAACCAGCATGTCGCCACCTTTAACAAGGCCACGAAGGCAACCGCAACCGATGCACCGATTAAAAATCTACCCGCACCGGCCAATCTGAAGTCAGAAGCCAATCCAAACATCACAGCCCCGATCGTTGCGGTCAGGGCGCCCAGGCTCAGCAGTCGTCGCGGCCCCCAACGATCAGCCAGGATACCCGTTGGAATCTGCATGGCTACATAACTATAAAAATAGAATGCCGAAAGGTTTCCTAAGGCGGAGGCATTGATTTGAAAATCCTGCATCAATTCAACGGTGATCACGGCGGGTGCCACCCGGTGGAAAAAACCGAGTAGGTAGAAAACTGCGCCAAAACCCCATATAAACAGGCTTGCGGCAATGGTCGGTGTATTATTTGTTGGCTTGTTTATCTTCATTTCGTAGTGATACCCTTTACAACCCGCAACTTGGGTGAAAAAAAGGTGTTTACTGTCTGGATAATCCAGATACCTTGTACCCTGGTTCATGCATAAAGGGAATAGGTATATCCTGTTTTTGGAGGCAGCTTAACGGACATCCTTCAAGGCGATATCAAAATTTTTTCGGATATTGGTTTCGATTTCCAGGTCCAGTTTGGGCGGGGAATCGTTAAAGACCACATCTTTTGCCATGGCATTGGCCCGCTGCCAGGTATCCAGGCTGCCTTGGTCTTCCCAGGTGCTTCGATCGCCGGTATGGCTGATACCGTTGCCCTTAAAATATTCGGTTCTCAGATGCTTCATGGTATGAGAATTCATCAAAAAATGACCGCCGGGCCCCACTTCTTTGATGGCATCAAATGCCAGATGATCATCATCCACGGGGATTCCTTTTAAAAGAGCACAGCTGGCTCCGATGATTTCATCATCAATAATATACTGTTCATAAGCCACGGCGGACATGGATTCCAGCATGCCGGCGGCATGGTGGATGAAGTTGTTTCCACCCATCGCGGCCAGCAGGGTCGTAAAGGCCTTTTCCCAGCCGGCTTGGGCATCGGGGATTTTGGCATCACTTAGACCGGATGAGGCATAATTGGGCACATCAATCCGCTGGCAGAGCTGGTGTTGAGCCGCCTGCATCATACCGCATTCAATGGCACCGCCCCGGTATCCCATGGTTTTGAGATCTGCCCTTGCCGGCAGTGCGCCATACAGGACCGGCGCACCCGGCGACGTGAGCTGGTGCAGGGTGATACCGGCCAGTTCCTCGGCATGGGACTGCAGGAGGGTTCCGGCCATGGTCATGGGCGCGGTGGAGCCGCTCATGGGGGCACTGGTGATGGTGGTCGGGATCCCGAGACGTGCCGCCTGCTGGATATTGGCCACACTCTGGGAGCAAAATTTCAAGGGACTGATGATCACACAGGCCGAAATGGAAAATACCGGTCTCTGCCTTAATCTATCGGCCCCGCCCATGACAATCGATGCGATATCATGGGCCTTTTTTAATCCGAAATCAAAGTTGCATCCAAACATGATATGTTTGGTGGTGCCCATCATGGCTGCAAAAAGTATATTGGGATCATATTGGTCTTTTGCCACGTCCAGGGGGGCCACCGCACTCTGATAAAAATGGATATTATCAAGCGTATCCACCAGCTTGGCGATCCGGTACTGATCCACCAGTCGGGTTTCGCGGATTTTACCGGTTTCAAAATCAAGAATTGAGACAACGGTGCCACCGGTGCCGGCGTATACCCGGTTCTTACCGATCGACAGATCGTTCTTTCCGTCCCGGCTGTAAAGGGTAAACTCCCCGGGTGCCTGGGTGACCATTTTCGTAACCAGGTCCCGGGGCATGCAGATCTTGCGATTACCGGAATCAATCCGGCAACCTGCCTGCGTGAGCATCCCCAGGGCCTCAAGATCGTCCTCATAGCCAATGCCTATCTGTTCAAGGATATCAAGCGCTTTTTGATGGATTGTTTCTATCTGATTATCTGTCAGAGGTTTGTACATGCCTCCGATCCGTCCACCGCTGGTCATGGGACCCTCCTGTTCCGGGCGGTTTGAATATATAGGGATTGTTCAAAAAGTTCCGATTCAAACGCACGATAAGGCGTCTCCCCGTTTTCACAATCGGAACGTTATTTTGACAAACATGATAATCGGAACACTCTTAGCGTGTGAAACAATTGGTGTCAAAGCTTGAATCGGAATACGTTCTTTGTGCCCGTGTGACCATTTTATAGAAACGGTTTAAACAAAGTAACCAGAATGTTTCAATCGGCCAATTTTTTGGCCAGGCACGTCACCCTGGCGTGAAGGTTAAGGAGGTAGGCCTGTTCGGGCTGCTTGGGATCGGGTTGGGGATCGTACTCTTCGGACTTGATCCGGGTGACCACCTTTTCCACGCGGCCGTTTTCTTCATGTAAAAGCGCTTCCACCCGCTGCTTGAAGGCCAGGGCCGCCGGAATTGAACGCCTGAGAACCGTCCGGGCGTTTTCCCCGGTGAAGACCTGGTGGTGGCTTTGGCACAGAATCTCCACGTTCAACCTGGCGAGGCGTTCGATGGATTGGATGTAGACATCGAAGTCCACTAAAAATTCGGTAGAGAGAAAACCCGTGGGCGTCATGCAGCCTACTGCTTCGCCGGCTATCAGCAATTTTTTTTCAGGAATATAAAAACTGAGGGAGTCCCGGGTGTGCCCTGGCGTCTCCAGGACCTGAACCGACAACTCGCCGGGTAGTTCAATGCGATCTCCATCCGCTAATATCGTGTCCACGCTAAACGGCTGAAAGGGGACTTTTACGGCAAGCCCGGGGGCGGCTTTTTCGATCCAATCCACCGCCGCCGCATTGAGATCCGAGATGGTCTTGAGGGCATTCGGTCGCCCCATGATTTCAGCTGCCAGTCTGGATGCTGCGATTGTTAATTGTGGCCAGGATTGCTGCAGAAATCCGGCAGCGCCGCAGTGATCAAAATGTGCATGGGTGAGAAATAAAATTTGCGGCTGACCGTCTTTCAATATTTTCTCGACTTCTTTCACATATACCGGCCCCAGACAGGAGAGCCCGGCTTCAAAGAGAACCGGCGTTGGCCCGAGGAGCATGTGCGTGGGGAAATGCTTGCTGCCGAGCACATGGAAATAATCTGTCAGTTTTCCTGTTTGCGCAAAGATCATCGCGAATCCCTTTCAACTTGTGAACAACAATGGTGACCACATTTTTTTCTGGCTTTTCGGCAGCATGCCGGACCGGTTTCAATCCTAAACGATGAATGTGGCTGGTCGATTTGCAAATTGCTTTTACCATGGTTTGTATGAATAATGACCATCAAATCGGAAATGTAAATACGCTGTTTCAAGTCTATGGTATGGTCGCCGAGACATTGGCCAGGAATCGTAAAAAGGAGACAGGTACTGAATACTATGCAGTGAAATTTGTTGAGAGTATTTGAAAACATCATTTAAATAAGGAGGTTACATCATGAAAGTATTAGTGACTTATTTCAGCCAGAGCGGAAACACAGAAAAGATAGCAAATGCCATTTGGGAAGAAGCATTACAAGCGAATGAAACAGATTGTAAAAAGCTTGAAGATATTACCCCCGAAGGTGTTGCTGAATACGATGTCATTTTTATCCGCTCACCGCTGCACTCCGGCAGCCTGGCAGCGCCCGTAAAAGAATGTTTAGGTGTTCTCAAGGCAAGTTCCGGTCAAAAAATGGCGGGTTTCATAACGCATATGGCCCCGGCCTATCCTGATCAGGACATGGAATCCTTTACAGAACCCATAAAAGCGGCATGCAAAGATAAAGGTATTGAATACAAGGGCTGTTTTGACTGCCAAGGTTTTTTGGCTGAAGCTATGCATGGTCCGGTGCAGAAGAAACTGAATATGGATGATGAACAATGGGCAGGTATGGTTAAAGCGATGACCGGGCACCCTAACGAAGAAGATGTCGCAAACGCCAAAGCGTATGCAAAAGAAATTTTGGGCTGATTTCAAACCCAATGCAAATATGGAGAAATAGAAATGTCAAAACACAATTGTGAAAACTGTAATTTAAGAGCACGGTACGACAAAAATCCCAGATCCATTATAGGTCGTTTGTGGAGGTGGCACATAAACTGGTGTCCCGGTTGGAAAAGGTACATCAGCTCATTGCCGGATGAAGGTCGAAGAAGGATTTCACGAACATACAATATGAAAAAATATCAAAATGGGGACGGGACCATCGGAGCCGAATTGCAGGGGTAAACGAAGAGAGTCCTATTCATATATCTTAAAAAAATCGCAGAACCAAAATCAGACGAGGATTAGGCAATGAAAGTATTGGGTATTTCGGGAAGCTCCAGAAAAGATGGCACTTCAGGGGTTTAGAAGCTTGTGAAAACAGTTGTGGAGAACACCGGGTGCGAGTATGAGATTGTCTCTTTAAGGGGGAAGCAGATTTCAGGCTGCATTGCCTGCCTAGGATGTGTCAAGGATAATATACGTAAGGTAAAGGACGATTTCGGGCCCCTGCGTGAAAAACTTGTGGAGGCGGCGGGAGTCGAACCTAAGTCCGTCCACGGCTGGCGCGGGTTTGCGAGGATCTGACCCACATGTGACCCACCACCGTCTGTCATTTAAAACTCATCCAATAGAGACATACCTTTTGATAATGCCTGCAACGGAACAGCTTCTACTTGGCTCGCCAATGGGAACCTTTGAATTCCTGGATAAATGACAAATACATGCTTCAGTTTTAAATCATCTAGTGCAATCCGTATGGAAGGCGTAATGCGCGGTGTATCCGCCCGCTTGCACTCGATACCGTACAAAACATCTCCCCGGCGCAGAATCAGATCGATTTCTGCTCCCTGGTGGGTTGCCCAAAAGAAAGCCTCGTCATGAGATTCCATCAGTAACACCTGCTCGATGACGAATCCTTCCCATGATGCACCCACTTTGGGATGGGAATACAGGCTCTTCATTGAATCTATACCGAGTAAGTGATGTAGAAGTCCACTGTCGCGTACATATATCTTGGGCGATTTCACCTGACGTTTCTTAAGGTTGGCATAGTACGGCTGTAATTGCCGTATCATAAAGGCATCCGTAAGCAAATCCAGATAGCGACGTGTGGTTGATTCACTTACGCCGAGGGCGCGGGCCGGCTCGGCCGCGTTCCAAACTTGTCCGTGGTAATGCGCCAACATGGTCCAGAAGCGCTGAAGGGCAGTTGCGGCAACACGAACACCCCACTGGGGAAAGTCGCGTTCTAAAAGCGTTTGGATGAAATTTTTTCGCCATGCGATGCTATTGACATCACTTATAGCCAAAAAGGAAAGAGGGAGGCCACCC
>Ga0180436_10000040_pt1 | contig 130098 bp, 91 predicted proteins | sample SS_ome_2_FD_132434 | JGI IMG/M metagenome (GOLD analysis project Ga0180436, IMG submission 132434) | Hypersaline lake sediment archaeal communities from the Salton Sea, California, USA - SS_3_S_2 metaG | ecosystem: Environmental > Aquatic > Non-marine Saline and Alkaline > Hypersaline >...
CGGTGACGACGTCACCGCGTACCTGCCGGCCTCGACCATGCGCTACATGATCACGTTCTACACGACCGACAACGGGTGTGGTCCGGGTGTTGCCGGCGGCGCCGGTATCAACCTCGACGACACTTGGTTCGAGGGTAGTGACGAGCCGACCAGCCCGGTCGAAGAGACCAGCTGGGGCCGTATCAAGAGGATGTACCGGTAACACCCCCCCGAATCATCTGACTCTGCGGCAGACGGAAGCCCGCCGGTTCGCCGGCGGGCTTCGTCTATCGAGTGCGCCCACACGCGGTCGCACACGTCGCTCTCGCGCCTCACACATGTCCACGACGGCGCGCACCCGCGCTATGACGCGCGAAGCCGTCGTTACTGGCCGTTTGGACTGTCTTATGCTATAATGGGTTCGAACCGCGGGATCACACTTCAAACGGAGGAGTCACATGACGACCTCACGCCGCGCAGCTCTGTTCGCTGCGCTCGCGGCCGTGATCGTGCTGGCCTCTGTCGCCACGGCGCCCGCCGGCGACGTCCCACGCTCCGACCCGGAGATCGAGGAACTCCAGCGCCAGATCGACGCCAACGGATACCACTGGACGGCGAAGCGGACCCCCCTCAGCGACCTGACGGATGAGGAGAAGGCCGCGATGCTCGGTCTCATTGTCCCCGACGAGATCGCACGCCGCGATGCGGCGCTGACCGAGGACGCGATGCCCTTCCCGGTGCGGCGGGACCATCCCGCCACGTTCGACTGGCGGGACTTCGGCGGCGTCTCAACCGTCAAGAACCAGGCAGGATGCGGGAGCTGCTGGCTCTTTGGGGCCGTGGGAGCGCTCGAGTCGGCTGTGATGATCAACGAGGGCATCGAGTACGACCTCTGCGAGCAGCAGGTGCTGTCGTGTCGCACGCCCGGCACCGGGTGCGGCGGCGGCTTCCCGACGTGGGCATGGAACTACATACGGCAGCACGGCTCGGCGCTCGAGTCGTGCATGCCGTATGAGGCCGATGACACCGTTCCGTGTGACGACGAGTTCTGCCAGAAGTATGCGACCGTCAGCGACTGGGTCGACATCCCGAACACGCTCGATGCGATCAAGACCGCGCTCGGTACGGGTCCGGTCACGACGTCGTTCACCGTCTACGGCGACTTCTACGATTACGGCAGCGGGTGCTACGAGAACCCGGGGACCGACCCGACGAACCACTGCATGCTCATCTGCGGCTGGGACGACAACGCCTGCGGCGGAGACGGCGCCTGGCTCGTGAAGAACAGCTGGGGCGACGGGTGGGGCGATGACGGCTACGTCTGGCTCAAGTACGGGACCTGCAACGTCGGCGCGAACGCGCGTCTGCTCTACTACTCGCAGGGTGACCGGATCGTCTACAAGAGTCAGGTGATCGACGACGCCACGGGCGGCAACGACAACGCACGACCCGACCCGGGCGAGACCGTCGATCTCGGCATCGAGCTCCGCAACGAGATTCTGGCGCCGAACCGGACCGGCGTTTCGGCAACGCTCTCCACCACGAGCCCGTATGTCACGGTGACGCAGTCGAGTTCGTTCTACGGCGACCTCGACACCGGCGAGACGAAGACCGGTGCGACGCCGTTCACGATCGTGATCGACGAGTTCGCTCCCGCGGGGGTCCCGGTCGAGATGCAGCTCGACGTCAGCGCGAACATGACCTACTCGAACTCGCTGACGTTCAACGTCATCCTCGGCCCGGTGCCCGTGCTCCTCGTGGACGATGACGGCTCGACCAGCACCCAGACGTACTTCGAGGACTCGCTGGACCGCACCGGGTACGTCTACGACGTCTGGACCGAGGACCTCGACGGGAACATCACGGCCGGGAAGCTCGATGACTACTCGGTCGTCGTCTGGAACGTCGGCTGGAACGGGAACCTCAACGACGACAACCGTGCGGCGCTGGCGACGTACCTCAATGCCGGACATCCGCTGTTCATCTCGGGGGAGGACATCGGCTGGTCGCTCGACTACTACGGCCACGTCGACTTCCTCCACGACTATCTGCACGCGGACTACATCGAGGACGACTCCGGCTACCGGAGCCTCGACGGCGTCGCTGGCGATCCGATCGGCGATGGCCTCTCGTTCACGCTCAACGGCGAGGACTCCGCCATGAACCAGTTCTATCCGAGCGAGATCGAGCCGCGCGACTCGGCCGTCGGCATCTTCGAGTACGAACCGGGCCTCGAGGGCGCCATCAGGATCGACGCTTCCCACAAACTCGTCTTCTACGCCTTCGGCATCGAAGGCGTGACGGGCGAGGCCGTTCGCGACACCATCGTGCGTCGCACGGTCGAGTGGCTTGTCGATGCGTGGCCCGACGTCGAACAGCCGACGGTGGCCGTCCAGACCCCGAACGGGGGGGAGGACGTCACCGGCGAGGAGGACTACGAGATCACCTGGACCGCCACGGACAACGTCGGTGTGACCGGGATCGACATCCTGCTCTCGCGCGACGGCGGCGCTACGTTCACCGAGTCGCTCGCGACCGGTGAGACGAACGACGGGTCGTTCATGTGGGCCGTGCCCGACAGCGCGTGTGAGACCAACCGAATCCGGATCATCGCCCGCGATGCGGCGGGACTGGCGATGTATGACGACTCCGACGCCGACTTCGTGACCACATCCGGATCCGGAGTCAGCGACTGGCCTACTCCGGAGCAGTTCGCGCTCTTCCAGAACGCACCGAACCCCTTCAACCCGGTCACCAGGATCAGCTACTCGATCCCGACGACGTCGCACGTCGTTCTCGACATCTTCGACGTCTCGGGTCGGCTGGTGCGCACGCTCGTGGACGCGAACGTGACGGCCGACCGGTACGAGGTCGTGTGGGACGGAAGGAACGACGCGGGCGCGGCCGCGGCGTCCGGCGTCTACCTGTACCGTCTGACCTCGGACGGGCAGGAACTCGAGCGGAAGATGGTGCTTCTGCGCTAGACAGGCAGAGGACGGTATGCTCTTCACAGAGGGCCCGGGTTCACGCCCGGGCCCTCCTGCGTGCGGGCCCGGTTCCGAGAGGTTGACGGTGGGCGGCGATGCCCATTAGGATAGAGACTCTCGTTCACTGGAGGGTACACGGTGGTCGGACCGATCCGACTGGTTCACGGGAGGGCTCGATGAGAGCAGCCAGCCGCTCGAGGAACCTCATCCTGTGGTTCTTCTTCTTCTCAGGCTTCTCAGGTCTCGTCTACGAGGTCGTCTGGGCCAGGTTGCTCGAGCGCGTCATGGGAGCTTCGGTCTACTCGATCACGACCGTGCTCACCGTCTACATGGCAGGGCTCGGTCTCGGCAGCTTCCTCGCCGGCCGTATGGTCGACCGCCGGAGCGATTCGCTTCGGCTGTACGGCATCCTCCAGGCGGCGATCGGGGTCTCGTGTGTGCTCGTTCCGGCCCTCATCGCGCTCCTCGCACCCGTCTACCGCAGCGCCTATCAAAGCCTCGATGCGACGTTTCAGACCCTGACGCTTGTCAGGTTCCTCATCTCGGGTCTCGTGCTGATCATCCCGACGACTCTCATGGGCGCGACGCTGCCCGTGCTCTCGCGGTATCTCGCGACTCGCCTCGATGACCTCGGCGAGACAGTGGGGCGTCTGTACGCCGTGAACACGTTCGGAGCCGTGGTCGGATCGTTCGCGGCCGGGTTCGCGCTGATGCCGCTCTTCGGCATCATGGGCGCGATCTTCGTCGCAGCGGGAGTCAACCTCGTCATCGCGCTGCTCGTCCTCGGACTCGCACGTGGCGAGCGGGGCGCCGGTGTGGTCGGGCCGGACACCGTTCGCGCGTCGGAGGACGATGCGTCGGTGAAGACCGCGCGTCGAGACGACCGATCCGAGACGTCGTCGGAGGGCACGCGCCGTGGCGTCGTGGCGCTCGTTCTCGTAGCCTTCGCCGTCTCCGGCTTCGCGGCGATGGTCTATCAGGTTGCGTGGATGCGGTCGCTCTCGCTCGTCATCGGGTCGTCCGTCTACGCCGTCAGCCTGACACTGACGGCGTACATCCTCGGGCTGGCGCTTGGTGCGTCGATCGTGTCGCGTCTTGTGGACCGGTGGGAGCATCTTGTTGGGCGACTCGGGTTCGTCGAGATCGGCATCGGCGCCGCCGCACTGCTCGTGGTCCCCGTCCTCGGACGACTTCCGCTCGCGATGATCGGTGTGATCGAACGCTTCTCCGAGTCGTTCGCAGCGCTCATGGCCGTCGAGTTCTCCATCGTCTTTCTTGTCATTCTCGTTCCGACCGTGCTCATGGGCGCCGTGTTCCCGCTCGTCGTCAGGATCTGCACGAGGAAGCTGGAGTCGGTCGGCCGTTCGGTCGGGACCGTGTACGCGTCGAACACGGTCGGCGCGATCGCGGGCTCGTTCGTTGGCGGCTTCGTGTTGATCCCCTGGCTCGGGATCCAGGGCGCCATCTCGGTGGCCGTCACCATGAGCCTCCTCCTCGGGGCGGTCCTCGCGATCTCGGACACGACGCTTGGAGGAGCGCGTCGCTTCGCGCCCGCAGGGGTCGCCGTGCTCCTGCTGGCCATCGTGCTGCCGCTTGTTCCGTCGTGGGACCCGGTGATCATGTCCAGCGGGTCGTACCTGTACGCCGACATGTACTCGAGTCAGGCCGAGGCGTGGGACATGTCCGGCGAGGACGCCGTCAGGCTGTTCGGGACCGTGCTGTACCACAAGGAGGGTGTTGCCACGACGGTGACCGTGCGCCAGGCGCGGAGCGATATCTACCTCCAGTCGAACGGGAAGACCGAGGCGTCGACGGGGCCGGACATGCGGACGCAGAAGCTGCTTGCGCACGCACCGATGATGCTCCATCCGGACCCGAAGGACGTGCTCGTCATCGGGCTCGCCAGCGGCGTCACGGTCGGGGCGGCGCTGTCGTATCCGGTCGATTCCGTCGACTGTGTCGAAATCGCGCCGGCGATGCTCGAGGTCGCGGAGACCTTCTTCGCCGAGGCCAACGAACACTGCATGGATGATCCGCGTCTGCACATGGTCATCGAGGACGGACGCAATCACGTCGAGTTCACATCGCGGAAGTACGACGTGATGATCTCACAGCCATCGAATCCCTGGATCGTCGGGATCTCGAACCTCTTCACGCGCGAGTTCTTCCAGATGGCGCGCGACCGGATGAACGACGGCGGCGTCGTCGGCATGTGGTTCCAGGCCTACAACATGAGTGCCGAGCAGTTCCAGATGATCGCGCGCACGTTCGCGGACGTCTTCGAGAGCGCGACGGTCTGGGAGCTTGACCCGGGCGTCGACTACATGCTCGTGGGGACCGTCGGGGACGCCACGCTCGATTGGTCGCTCCTCCAGCAGCGTCTGGCGGACGCGTCGATCGGAGCGGACCTCGCGTCGATCGGTGTGGAGACGCCGCTCGACTACACGGCGCTGTTCCTGCTCAGTCCCCAGACGATTCGGCAGTACGCGGGCGAGGGGAGGATCCACACGGACAACGGGCTCGAACTGGAGTTCTCGGCTCCGAAGAGCATGTACCGGCAGTCGAAGGCGGAGCAGCTCACCGTACTGGACCCGTTCCGCGCCTCGCCGCGCGTCATCATCCCGGGGCTGTCGGATGAGACGGGCGCGGAGGTCGACGGCCGGGCCACGGCCCGAAGGATGCTGGCGCGCGGTATCGTCGCGGAGGAGATGGGGCTTCGAGATGACGCCCTTGCGGCCTACGAAGAGGCCGCGCGAGTGAGTCCGGGGGAGCTGGAGACGCGCGAGGCGTTGAGCCGCCTGCTCTGTCAGGCGGCGTCGGAGCTGACGCGGCGGGACCGTCCGGAGGAGGCGATCGCACAGTACAGGCGAGCGGTTGAAGTGGCCCCCGATCTGCCGCAGCCGCGATGCCTGCTTGGTTCGGCCCTGCTCGGTGTGGGCGACGTGGACGCGGCTGAACAGCAGTTCGTGCAGTCGCTCGCAGTCGATCCTGACTATGCGGAGGCGCATCTGAACATGGCACTCGTTCATGACATGCGGGGCGAGGATGAAATGCAGATCGAGTCGCTGAGAGCGTACCTCCGCGGTGCTCCCGCCGCGAGCAACGTCGAACAGGTCCGGGCCCGGATCCGCGACCTCGAGGCACGTACGGGTCGGAACCAGGCATCCAGGTAGCGCAGCCGCGCCGCTCCTCGCATCGATCGGCCGCGCGGAGAGTGAATCGAACAGGTGATGATGGCAACGACAAGGAACGAACGACGCGGACTCGTGGACGGCCGCATCCGGATGCGTGAGCGCTCCCAGATCCTCATTGCGCTCGGTGTGATGGCGGTCCTCGTCGCGTACTTCCTCTGGCGCGAGTACACGATCGCCGGCGTCTTCGGCTTCCCACTCGACGACGGGTGGATCCACGCCCAGTTCGCACGGAACCTCGCACTGGGCCACGGCTTCTCATACAACCCGGGCGTGCCGGTGTCGGGCTCGACCGCTCCGCTCTGGACGCTGCTGACGGCCACCGGCTACCTGGTGGGCGGGGACGCCGTCCTGTCAGCCAAGGTACTCGGGGTGTTCTTCCTCGGGCTCTCCGTCTACTTCGCGTACGTGCTCGTGCGGGCCATCTCGGGTGACGCGCGCGAGGCGCTCTTCTCGGCGGTCCTCGTCGCCTCGTTGCCGAGGCTGATCTGGGCGTCGCTTTCCGGGATGGAGGTCACGCTCGCCGTGATGCTGACTCTCGTCGGCATCATGGCACACGTGCTCTACACCACGCCCGGGGACAGGCGGCAGTACATCGCGACCATCGCCTTCGGGCTCGCAACCCTCGCGCGGCCGGAGTGTGCCGTCTTCTTCGTTGCGGCGCTCCTGGACCGCGTGCTGACGAGTCTGTTCATCAAGTGGCGCGAGCTTGCGGCGAGGGACTGGATCGGACCCGTCGCAGCTCATGTCGGTCTGTTCCTGCTCGTCGTTGCGCCTTTCCTCCTGTTCAGCAAGCGGTTCGGCGTCGGGTTCCTTCCGAACACCGTGTACGCGAAGGCGTGCCAGTGGAACGCAGGCGTCATCGCGGCGACCGCGTCGGGGAACGGGGCGGAGTTCCTTCGGTCCTTCACGGTGCGGCCCTTCGACTACTTCCTCTCGTTCCTGCATGAGAGTCTCAACAACAACCCGCTGCTGTTCGTATTCGCGGGCTTCGGGTTCCTCCGCATGGTGTTCTCGCTCCCGTACGACGAGTCAAGCCGATATCGCTCGTTCCTCATCCCGATCGCCATCGTGATGTTCCCGATCGCGATCGGCATCTTCGTCCCGTTCGGCACAGCGGACTACCAGGAGGGACGCTACATCGCACCGGTCGCGCCGCTCATGCTCATCATGGGGACGGTGGGCATGTACGGGGCGGCGACGTACGCTGCGCGCATCTTCAGCGAGGCCAAGTTCATGGGGCGTCCCGCGCGGATCGTGCTCGAGCGGGCGCTGATCTGGTTCTTCATGGTCGTCGCGCTCTTCGCTCAGTTCCGCAGCGGCTGGTATCGCGGACGCCTCTACGGGCGGGAGGTCGCCAACATCGAGCAGATGCAGGTGTCGATCGGTCGGTGGCTCGACCTGAACACGCCGCGTGATGCCGTCGTCGCGGCGAACGACATCGGAGCCATCGCGTACTTCTCCGGGCGGGAGGTTCTCGACACGTGCGGGCTCATATCGCCGGAGGCGCTGCGCTACCTGCGACCCGGCGAGCGGCGCGACGCGGCAGTCTATCAGTTCCTTGAAGAAACGCGCCCAGACTACGCAGTGCTCTTCCCGAGCTGGTACCCGGAACTCATCAACCGCAGGACGCTCCTGGACCCGGTCCATCGCGTCGTGCTCACCGACAACGTCATCTGCGGCGGTCCCGTCATGGTTGTCTACGAGCTCGACTGGTCGATCCTTGAACCCGACGATGTGATGATCAAGCAGGAGGAGGCTCGTCGACTCGCGGAACGTCTCCAGAAGCAGGCGAGCGACGAGGAGCTGCGATGATCGGCTGGCTCGAGTCGCTCGATATCGCGCTGTTCCGCTTCCTCAACACCACCGTGTGGCACCCCGTTGTCGACCCGGTCATGGTCGCCATCACTTCGCAGGACCGTTGGTACGCCGTGCTCTTCGGCGGGTGGCTCGCGATGATCATCTGGGGAGGTCGTCGCGGCCGGCTCGCCGCTGTCATGACCATCCTCGCGGTGACGCTCTCAGACCAGCTCTCGAGCGGTCTGCTCAAACCGCTGGTCGGGCGCGTCCGTCCGTGCAATGCGCTGCCGCTCGACGAGATCCGCCTGCTCGTTCGTCAGTCCAGGGCCTTCTCGTTCCCATCGTCACACGCCGCAAACTCTCTCTCGATGGCGACGGTGCTCACGTGGCGCTATCCGCGCTTCGCACCACTGGTGTTCGCCATCGCCGCGATCATCGCTTACTCCCGTGTCTATGTGGGCGTGCACTATCCGTTCGACTCGGTGGTGGGTGCGCTTCTGGGCTTCCTCTGCGGCAAGCTGGCCATTCACGTGGTCCGCTCGACCGACCGGTGGTGGTGCGATCGGCGAAGGCTCACTGCGGAGTATCGGGAGCTCCGGGAGCGGGTGGGCCGGGGAGGCGGCGAGTAGCGGCCGCGTTCGCCCGGACTCGGAGTACGGGCGTGGGACACACGGCCATCGGTGCGGTGACGAGGACACCGGCGCAGGATACGAAGACGCCCGGCAGGCAACTGCCGGGCGTCTCCTTGTTCGTGCGAGGTCGTTTCGATCGCGGGTCTAGCCCGCGTCGGTCGTCTCCTCGGTCGGCTCGGGCCTGCGGAGGATCGTCACCGGGTTGTTCAGATACTTCCTGGCGACGCGGAGCACGTCTTCCTTCGTGACCTCGGCGATGCGCTGCGCGTAGTCGTCGGTGAAGTCGTACCCGAGACCGTAGAGCTCGGCGATCGCGGCGTCGTTCGCCTGGACGGCGTTCGTCTGGCTCTGGGTCTGGTCCATGACGATACAGAGGTTCTTGGCGAGCTCGAGTTCCTCGTCGGTGACTTCTTCCGTCTTGATCTGCTCGATGTAGCCGTCGATGATCTCGACCGCCTCCTCGAGCGCCTCGTCGAAGGTGGCCGCGTAGATCCCGAAGTAGCCCTCGTCGAGCCCAGTCCAGTTGTACGCGTGGACGACGTAGACGAGACCCTTGCCTCTCAGGTCAGCATGCAGCCAGCCGCCCGGGTAGTAGATGCCGGAGATGATGCCGTCGAGCACGTCCATCGCGTAGCGATCCTCGGACTGGTACGGCATGCCGGGGAAGCCCATGGCGATGACCGCCTGGGCGCGCGTGTGATGGCTCGTGATGACCTCAGGCGTCTGCCGCGTGTCGTACGCGACGCGAGCCGGCACGGCCACGTTGGCCGGGGTCCACTTGCCGAACGTCTTCTCGGCGAGCGCGACGGCTTCGTCCGCGGCGACGTCACCGAAGATCGTAACGACCGTGTTGTCGGGCGACATGAACGCCGCGTGATGCGCGACCATGTCGTCGCGCGTGATCACGTCGACGGTCTCCTCGGTTCCCACGGGCGGATGACCGTACGGGTGATCGCCGAAGTGCGCAGCCACCATGCGGTCAAGCGCCTCGGTCGCCCAGTCGTCCTTGCGGGCGAGGATCCCGGCCTTGATCAGCTCACGCTGCTTCTCGATCTCGGCCTCGTCAAACTTCGGGTTGAGGAGAACGTCCGCGAAGATCTTGAACCCGTCCTCGAAGTCCTGTGACAGAAGCGTCAAGGACGACTGGATGCGCGTGTGGTTGGCGCTGCAGTTGTAGACGGCGCCCATGGCGTCGAACGTCTCGGAGATCTTCTCGCCGCTCATCTTCTTCGTGCCGCGCGGGAGCATGCTCGCCGTGAAGTTGCCCAGCCCGGGGATGGTCTCGACGCGTGCGCCGCCGACCGTGTAGCTGCCGACCGAGACGATCGGCGTCGTGTGGTTCTCCTTGACGAGCACGGTCAGCCCGTTGTCGAGCACGAACCGCTCGACCTCGCCGACCTCGACATCCTCGGTCTCGGTGGCCGCGGCCGCCGTCTCCTCCGCGTACGGCTCGAGAATGGCGATGCCGAGGTTGTCCTCGTAGAAGTAGCGGTTCGCCACCTCGATGATCTCGTCGGCGGTGACGTTCTGGATGTGCTCGACGTAGAGCTCGTCGAAGTCCGGGTTGCCGGTGCCGAGCTCGGACTGCCCGAGACTGCTGGCGATGCTCTCCATGTCCTGCCGGCCGAGCCAGAACTCCGCGGCCTTGAGCTGCTTGGCCTTCTCGAGCTCGTCGCGTGAGACCTTCCGATCCTTCACGGCGTAGAGCTCTTCGAGGACCGCGTCGACCGCGGCGTCGACATTGGCGGGGTCGAGCTGCATCGACACAACGAACGAGCCGGCGCCGTAGTTCGGCGTACTCGACCAGGAGGTGATGCCGTAGACGAGCTGAAGCTCGTTGACGAGCCGCTGATAGAGCCGCGAACTCTCGCCCTCGGACATGATGTGCGAGAGGACGTCGAGCGGGTAGAGGTCTGGATCCTGGAGCGGCACCGTGTGGAAGCCGAGCATGACATAGGCCATGTCGAGGTCACGCTGCTGGCGTCGCTCGCGGCGTCCGAGCTGCGGCGGCTCCTGGGTGAGCGTCGGCATGTCGATGGGCTTGCGCTCCCATTCGGCGAACGCCGCGCGGATCTCCTCGTACGCCTCCTCGGCGTCGAAGTCGCCGACCGCGACAAAGATCGCGTTGTTCGGGAGGTACATCTTCTCCTTGTACTTCACGACATCGTCGCGTGTGAGACGGTCGAAGTTCTCGATGTAGCCGATGACCGGGTACTTGTACGGGTGTCGCTCGAACATCGTCTCGCCGTACAGGGCGTAGATGCGGCGGGCGGGCTCGTCGTAACCCATGTTGATCTCACGGGTGATGACGCCCTTCTGCGCATCGACAGCCTCCTGCGGGAAGCTCGCGTTCATCGACCAATCGGAGAGAATGTCGAGCGCTCTCGAGAAGTGCTCGGGAGACGTCTCCATGAAGTAACAGGTGTGGTCCTTCGTGGTATAGGCGTTCGACCCACCGCCGATCATCTCGATCTCGCGCTCGATGTCCTCGAGCGTGCGCGTGGGCGTCCCGTCGCTCAGGAGGTGCTCGACGTAGTGCGAGATCCCCGCGCCGAGGTACTCGCCCTCGTAGATGCTCCCGGCCTTGAAGTAGATCCGCATGTTGACGACGGGGGAGGAGTGATTCTCCCGGAGGATGACGGTCAGGCCGTTCTCTGGCATGACCCGCTTGATGGTCTCGCCCGCGCTCGCGACGGCGGCCACGGCCAGCACGACGACGAGTGCGAGCAGCAGGATTCTGACACTGGTGCGCATCGACATCTCCTTGTTCCGAGTTCCCCAACTGCCTTTCACACAGCGGCCGCCGGCACAGCTCCCGTTCCCGGAGCGTGCTGCGGCGGACCGAGTGTCTGCGATTCACGATGTTAGACAACATCATAGCCCAGGCGTTGCAACGGTTCAAGGGGGCGCGGGCCTCCCGGGGCCCTGCCGACGGCGCGGTGTCGGGGGCATCGGGAACCCTGCCGCACGACGGAATCTCTGAAACACGGGGCCGTCTGGGGGGGTCCTAGTCATGTCACCAGGGACGTGCCGCCGCGCACAAGGCACGCCCTCTCTGCGGCGAGGGGATTCGCCCTCCTCTCAATGCCCGGTGGGCCCGATCCGACGCCTCCCGTTCGGATGGGCCCGCCGGTATGTTCGACGCCTTCCGTTCGGATGGGCCCGCCGGTTCGTTCGACCCCGAGGTGCCCATGCGCTTCCGGAACGCCCTCCATTGCCTCCCACCCCGACGTGTGCTTGAATGGCGGCACCAGGGAGTCCACCACGAACGGGAGGTCCATTGCACGAGCACACGAAGCACGCCATCGAGATCGCCCGAGAGGCCGGAGCCGTTCTCCGCGAGGGGCAGCGACACCCCTTCGCCATCGACAAGAAAGGGAGCCGCGACCTCGTGACGTCGGTGGACACCGCGTCGGAGGAGTTGATCGTCCGGCGCATCCGCGAGCGCTATCCTGATGACCGAATCGTCGCGGAGGAGAGCGCACCGGTCGGGCCGGGCGAGGGAACGGGAACGCGCTCGCGCGCATGGATCGTCGACCCGCTCGATGGGACCAACAACTTCGCGCATGGGTATCCTTTCTACTGCGTCGCAGTCGCCATCGAGGAGGCAGGCGAACTCGTCACCGGCGTCGTCTACGACCCGCTCAGAGACGAGCTCTTCGCCGCGGAGCGGGGAGGGGGCGCGACGCTCAACGGAAAGCCGATCCGTGTTTCCGACGCGAGCCTCGTCGGGGAGTCGATCGTGGCAACGGGGTTCCCGTACGGCCGTTCCGAGTCGACCGAGAACAACCTCGACAATCTCGGACGGGTCATCCTCTCGGTCCGCGGCATCCGGAGAGCCGGCTCGGCCGAGCTTGACCTCGCCTACGTGGCATGCGGAAGGCTCGACGGGTTCTGGGAGCTGGGTCTCAAGATCTGGGACGTCTCCGCCGGGGGGCTGCTGGTCCTCGAGGCCGGCGGCACCGTGACACTGACCGATGGCTCGGACTGGGACCACAGCCGCGACGACATCGTCGCCAGCAATGGACGCATCCACGACGAGATGGTGGCCCTGCTCGGTGCGCCCGACTCCGACGTGGACTAGGCGCTGGCGCCCGCCCGCGAGCCCGACCGTTCGACCGTTCGACCGACCGACCGACTCTCCTGACAACATCAACTTGAGCGTTCCTCACGCATCGTGTAGACTCGATGCTCGCGTGCCGCGTACGCGAGAGAACCGATTCGAGGCTTCCATCCGGAGATGTGATGAGACGGCTTCCGGCCGCGATTCAGCTGGCTGCGTGCGTCCTGGTGGTGCTCGCCGGCGCCGCAACGGCGGGGGAGACCCTGACGCTCGAGCAGGCCGTCGCTCTGGCGCTCAAGGGCAACCTGATACTCGACGCCGCTCGCGAGGAGTACGAGGCGGCCCGCTGGGGTTCCCGCAGCGCGTGGGCGTCGCTCTTCCCGGCGGTCTCCCTGACCTCCTCGGCGAGACGAGTCGACCCCGATACATATGCTCGGGCCAACGCGTCGATCGACTTCCTCCCGCCGGGGGTCGAGGTCGAGCCGTTCCTGTACGAGACCACCTACGAGACGTCGTTCAGCGCGTCGATGCCGGTCTTCAACGGCGGCCGGCTCTGGGGCGCCGTCGCGCTGTCCGGCGCGGCGCAGCGGGCCGCGCTCCATGGGCTCGACGCCGAGCGACTCGACGTGATCGTCGCTGCGAAGTCGGCCTTCTTCGACGTGCTTCGCGCCGAGGCGCTTCTTGACGTCTCGCGCGACGCCGTCCGAGCGTCGGAGGAGCGCGTGGAGACCTCTCGCCGCATGGTGGAGCTCGGGCTTCGGGGGCGGAGCGACCTCCTGCTCTGGGAGGTTCAGCTGGCGGAAGACCGGCGCGCGCTCATCGACGCCGAGAACGCCGTCGCGCTGGCGAGGACGTCGCTGGCCGGGACGCTCGGCGCGCCGCTCGACGACGTCTACGATCTCGTGGACGTATCCCGGCTCGAACTCGAGGCGCGGTGCGCGCCGTATCTCCATCTGCTCGACGGCGAGCCGGTGAGCGAGCTCGAAGCGCGGGCGATGCTCGCCGCGAACCCCGGATACATGGCGATTCACGACGCCGCCGATATCGAGCGGCACGGCGTGACGATCGCGCGTGGCGCGTTCTTCCCCGCGCTCAACGCGCAGGCGTCCTACGGTTGGAAGTCCGACGGCGACATCGAGCCGGACGACGAGGTGGCGTGGTCGGTCACGGCATTCCTCGAGGTGCCGGTGTTCACGAGTTTCAAGAACCTGTCGGACTACCAGCAGGCCCGTCGCAGGAGTCTGGCCGCCGAGCGGCGGCGGGACGATGGCGAGCGCATGATGGTCCTCGGACTGCGCTCGGCGGCGGCCACGCTGCGTTCGCAGCTCGAGGGGCTCGAGGCCGCGGACCGGCTCGTGGCCCAGTCAAGGCAGCACATGGAGAGCATCGAAAGCATGTACGAGCAGGGCATGGTGCAGTCGACCGATGCGGCCGACGCGCGCGTGCTCTTCGACCGAAGCAGGATCGGATACATCAACTCGCTCTACGACTGCTTCATCGCGCTGGCGGAGCTCGAGAGTCTCGTGGACGGGGACCGGCGTTGACGCCGCGCCCGATCGCCACAGCGAACCTGGGAGAGACGATGAGACAGAGACATCACCGATGCGCGCGGCTCACGATGATGCTCGCGCTTTGCGCGGCGATCGCGGTGGCGGGGTGCGGACGCCCGCCGACCGACGATGAGACGCAGGGGGCACGCGGCGAGTCGGCGGTGCCGGTCGAGGTGACGCTCCTCGAGGCGCTCGACGCGGCGACGACCGTGAGCGCGGCCGGGACGATCAGAGCCTGGGACGACGTGCAGGTGAGCGCCGAGGCCAACGGTCGGGTCGTTTCCATCCCGGCGGATGTGGGGGACGCGGTGGAGGCGGGGGACGTGCTCGTGAGACTGGATCCCGAGCTCGCCGAACTGGGCGTTCAGCAGGCGGCCGCTCAGCTGATGACGGCCGAGGCCGACCTTGGTGACGCGGAACTCGCGCTCAAACGGTCGAAGCGCCTCTGGGAGAACGGGGACATCTCCGATCTAGACCACGAGTCCGCGCAGACGCGCGCCACGGCGGCTCGCGCCATGCACGCGACCGCCGAGGCAGGTCTCGCCGCGGCGGAGCGCCAGCTCCGCAACACGGCGATCTCCTCGCCGGTATCCGGTCGCGTGGCGTTCATCCACGCCGAGGAGGGCCAGCTGGTGGCGGCCGGGACGCCGGTGGCGCACGTGATCAACGACGACCGCCTTCAGATCGACTTCGGCGTCGGCGAGGACCGGGTTCTCGACCTGCGCTCGGGGCTCAAGGCGACGGTCACTGTCCGCTCGCTGCCGGGGCAGGAGTTCTCCGGGCGCGTGGAGTACGTCGGCCGACGGGCGGACGACATGACCAAGACCTACCCGGTTCGGGTCTCACTCGCCAACCGCGGCGGGAAGCTCCGCTCGGGGATGGTGGCCGACGTGTCGGTTACGTCACGACGGCTCGAGGACGTCATCGTCGTGGAACGCGACTGGGTGATCGATCGCTTCGGCGAGCCCGCGGTGTTTGTCGCGGCCGATTCGGTCGCCGTGCTCCGCAAAGTGAAACTCGGTGTCGCGATCGGCGGTCGTGTCGTGGTGAATGAGGGGCTCGAGCCGGGCGAGCGGATCATCTCGGTCGGCTACACCCAGGTGAGTGACGGCGCGCCCATCGAGATCACGTCGGAGTCGTAGCGACACACATCGTGGAGCGGCGCGCGTCCGGCGCGCCACGGGAGTGACAACTGATGTCCATCGGCGAGTTCTCAGTCAGACAGCCGGTTCTCGTGAACCTCGTGATGCTCGGCGTGCTGCTCATCGGCGTGTTCACGTACGTCTCGATGCCCGCCGAGCTGCTGCCGAACGTGAGTATGGACGAGGTCGTGGTCTGGATCTCCTATCCTGGCGTCTCGCCGGAGGAGATCGAGACGCTCGTCACAAAGCCGCTCGAGGAGGAGATCGAGAGCGTCGAGGACGTCGAACATGTCTCGTCGACTTCGTCGGAGAGCCGTTCCGTCATCGACGTCCGCTTCAAGCCCGGTCTGTCCGACGATGACTTCGACAAGCGTGTCATGGATCTCCGAGCCGCGGTCGACGCCGCCGGCTCGCAGTTGCCGAGCGATCTCGACGACCCCGTCGTCGTCCCGATCAAGCTGGCCGAGGTCATCCCGATCCTGTCGGTGAGCATCGGCGGGAGCGAGAGTGAGACCGTGCTTCGGGAGGTCGCGGACGATCTCCGCGAGCAGCTCCTGGACGTTCCCTACGTCGCCGACGTCGACGTCATCGGTACGCGGGAGCGTGAGATCCACATCGAGCTGGACGCCGAGCGGCTCGCCGCCTACGGCATCCCGATTGCGCAGGTTGTGGGGTCGCTGGCCGCGCGTAACCTCAACATGCCGGGCGGCACGCTCGACCTCAGCAAGTCCGAGTACATCGTCCGGACGCTCGGCGAGTTCGAATCGCTCGAGGGGATCGCGGACCACGTCGTCGCGTCGGGACCATCCGGCGGGCAGATTCGCATCCGGGACGTCGGCCGCGTGGACGACACGCTGGCCGACCCGCTGACGTACGCCCGGCTCAACGGCGAGCAGAGCGTGACGCTCTGGGTGATGAAGGAGAGCGAGGGGAGCATCGTCCGTGTCGCCGAGCGCATCCGCGCGACCATCGCCGCGTACGACGAGCGTCTCGCCGAGGACGTCAGCTTCGAGATCCGGAACGACGGGTCGATCGAGGTGCGCGACGTGCTGCAGATCCTTCAGCGCAACGCCGCGTTCGGGATCCTGCTCGTCGCGCTGACGCTGTTCCTCTTTATCGGGGCGCGAAACGCCGTGCTGGCGTGTATCGGCATCCCGTTCAGCTTCTTCGGGGCGTTCATCCTGATGAACGCCGCCGGCATCACGATCAACACCCTGTCCTTGTTCTCGCTCGTGCTCGTCCTGGGCATGCTCGTCGACGACGCGATCATCGTCATCGAGAACATCTACCGGCACATGGAGGAGGGGATGCCTCCACGCGAGGCGGCGATCCTCGGCGTGAAGGAGGTGCAGGCTCCCGTCACGGCGGCCGTCCTCACCACCGTCGCCGCGTTCCTCCCGCTGCTGCTGATGTCCGGGACCTGGGGCAAGTTCATGGCGGTCATCCCCAAGGTCGTCACCTTTGCGCTCATCGTGTCGCTCGTCGAGGCGCTGTTCATCCTGCCGTCGCACATGGCGGACTTCGGCCGCGTCTCGGAGGGGCGCAATCACTGTCGCCCGATCATCCTGCGGCTGACGATGCGATACGAACGCGCCCTCCGGCTCGTGCTGCGCCGCCGCTACCTCGCGATGCTCGGCATTCTCGTGGCGGCCGTCATCGCGATCGTCCTCGCGGCTACCCTCGACGTCAAGATCTTCGAGGAGGAGGACGTCGATCAGTTCGAGATCCGCGCGCAGACCCGGATCGGAACCCGGATCGAGGAGACCGACCGGATCGCCAGACAGCTCGAGACGATTCTCGCGGAGCTTCCCGGCGATGAGGTCGAGGCGGTCGTGACGCGCGTCGGCTTCATGATCGAGAACCATCGCGGGCGCCTCGCGTCACACAACATGCAGATCAACGTCGACCTCGTCGACGCCGAAGAACGCGACCGGACGGACCTGGAGATCATGGACGCGCTCCGCGGCGACCTCAACGGGGTCGCGGGACTGACGTGGCTGTCGCTGACCCGCCCCCAGCAGGGGCCGCCGTCGGGCGATCCGGTCGAGGTGCGAGTGGAAGGTGAGGACCCTGTCGTGCTCAGCCAGATCGCCGGGCTTCTCAAGGACCGGCTGGCCGGCATGGAGGGCGTGGTCGAGATCGATGACGACACGATACCCGGGAAGTCAGAGCTTCGCGTCTCGGTGCTGCAGGACCGCGCCGCGCTCTACGGGCTGACGGTCAGCGATATCGCAGGAGCGCTTCGAATGAGCTTCGAGGGTGTCGAGGCGACGAAGTACCGCGGCGAGGGGGACGACGAGATCGACGTCATCGTCCGACTCGAGGAGGGCGACCGGCTCGATCTGGAGGACCTGGAGACGTTGCCCATCGCGACGCCGGCCGGAGTCGTGCCGCTGTCCAACGTGGCGGAGTTCGGGATCGCCGCCGCGCAAGCGGAGCTCAACCGCCGCGACGGGACACGGATCGTCACCGTCACGGCCGGTCTCGAGGGCGGGACGACATCGACCGAGGTCAACCGCATCCTCCAGCGCGAGTTCGACGACATCCCGGTCCGATACCCCGGCTACCGGCTCGACTTCGGCGGCGAGTTCCAGGAGACGCAGGAGTCGTTCGCGTCGCTGTTCATCGCGTTCCTCGTCGCGATCCTGCTCATCTACGCGATCCTCGGAACCGAGTTCCAGTCGTTCGTGCAGCCGCTGATCATCATGTTCACCGTGCCGTTCGCCTTCATCGGGGTGATCATCGGGCTGCTCGTCATGCGCTTCCCGTTCACGCTCAATGCGGGCGTGGCGATCGTGGCGCTGGCGGGCGTCGTCGTGAACGACTCGATCGTCCTCGTCGACTTCATCAAGAAGGCGCGTGCCCGCGGTGTCGACCGCTGGGAATCGGTCGTCCAGGCCGGGTGCAAGCGCCTCCGGCCGATCCTGCTGACCTCGATCACGACGATCCTCGGTGTGCTGCCGCTCGCGATGGGATGGGGCGGGTCGTCACGGAGCTGGGGGCCGATGGCCGCGTCGCTGGCCTGGGGCCTGGCGTTCGCGACGGTCCTCACGCTGTTCATCATCCCGTCGCTGTTCTCGATCGTTGACGATGTGAAGCGGCGGGCCGGGCGTCTGGAGGTCGAGGGCGACCGGCAGCCCGATGTCACGAGACGCATCACCGAGGCCGAGTGCGCCATCGACGAAACCCCGGAGGACGCCGGTGAGTGACGCCCTCCCTGAGATCAAGGGCCGCGTCCTCGCGTGCTTCCACGATGAGTGGGAGGTAGCGCTCGAGGACGGGCGGACACTCCGAGCGAGCGTCCGCGCGCGCTACTTCGCCGACCTGCCTGAACACGAGAAGCTCCTCGTCGCCGGAGACATCGTCGACGTGACGGTGCGCGACGACGGCTCGGCGATCATCGAGCGCGTTCACCCCCGGGAGACGTCGCTTTCGCGGCTCCGCCCGCGGATGCGCAAGCAGGTCGAGCAGGTCATCATCTCAAACGTCGAACAGCTCGTGGCCGTCGCGTCGCTCGGCGCGCCGAGACTCAACCGGCGCATGCTCGACCGCGTGCTCGTCATCGCCGAGAGCGCCGACCTCAGGTCCGTGATCATCTTCAACAAGATCGACCTGGTGCACGAGCGCGAGTGGAGACCGGCCGCGGCGGCGTATGAGCAGGCCGGCTACGACGTCGTGGCGACCTCGGCGATCGAGGGACAGGGGATCCAGGAACTCGAGTCGCTCGTCCGCGGGCGTTTCAGCGTCTTCTCCGGCCCCAGCGGGGCGGGGAAGAGCTCGCTTCTCAACGCTATCGAGCCCGGTCTCGGGATCAGCGTTCGGGAGGTCGGGGAGAAGACGCGCAAGGGGAAGCACACGACCACGAACGTGACGATCTTCCGGCTCGACGACGGGACACTGGTCGCCGATACACCCGGGTTCAGGGAACTCGGCTTCTGGAAGATCCATGCGGAGGAGCTGGATTACCTGTTCCCCGAGTTCCGGGAGCACATCCCGCGATGCAGGTTCTCGACGTGCACGCACTCGGCGGAGCCCGACTGCGCCGTCAAGGAGGCCGTCGAGCGCGGAGAGGTCAACGCAGCCCGACACGACAGCTACCTGCGGCTGTTCGACGAACTCAGACGATCGTCATGAGTTGACGGAGGTCCCTCACGTGCAGGTCATACTCTACGAGAATCGCTCGGTGGCCGGGTTCGGCCCGCTCACGCTGCTCCGGCCGGTCTTCGATCTGCGGTGCGGCGCGCTTCTGCTCCGCGAGAAGCTGGAGTACAGGCGTCCGTCCTGGCGGGTGCTTCTTTCGACACGGGCGTCGCTCGCGGAGTGGGCTGCCGAGACCTATCCCGACCGGACGCTTGCGAAGGCCGTCGAGGAGCCGACGCTGCTTCTCGCCGCCAATGTCATCGTCGACGATGCGCTTCTCGACTCGCTTGTCGACGTGGTCGGCGAGTCGCTTCTGACGTCGGGCGGTTCGGTCGTCGGCGCCAGGATCGAGGAACCTGTTGGTGAGCGTCTCCAGGTCTTCGCGGGCTCGGACCGCGACCCGACTTCGCTCGGCATCGTCCCGCGGCTGGAGATCCCGGCGCGTGTCGTCGAGCGACCCTGGGAACTCGTCAGACTGACCGCTGACGAGATCCGGGCTGACGCGCCGTTCGTTCTGACCCCAGGGGCGATCGAAGGAGACGTCGCCGAGGGGGCGAACCTCATCGAGGCGGCGCGAGTGTCGGTCGGTGAAGGCGCGAGCGTGATGCCCGGGGTCGTTCTCGACGCGACGGAAGGACCGGTCGTCGTCTCTCCGGGGGCACGTGTGATGTCCAACGCGGTCGTGACAGGACCGGCATTCGTTGGGAGGAACTCGGTCATCAAGATCGGGGCGAAGATCTACGGTGGCACGTCGATCGGTGAGCTCTGCAAGGTCGGTGGTGAGGTCGAGGGATCGGTCGTCCACTCCTGCTCGAACAAGCAGCACGAGGGATTTCTCGGACACTCGTACCTGGGGAGCTGGGTCAACCTGGGGGCCGCCACCGACACGAGCGATCTGAAGAACAGCTACGGGACGGTCCGGGTGGAGATGGACGGCGACGTCATCGACACGGGTTCGATGTTCGTGGGCGCTACGGTCGGAGACCACTCCAAGACCGCCATCGGCACGAAGCTCACGACCGGCGCCGTCATCGGCATCTTCGCGAACGTCGTCGCATCGGGGATCTCCCCGAAGTCGATCCAGTCGTTCTCGTGGAGCGTCGACGGCGAGACGACCGAGTACGAGCTGGAGAAGGCGGTCGCGACCGCCCGGCTCGTCATGGCGCGCCGCGGCGTGGAGCTGACGGGAGCGGGGGAGGCCGTCATCCGGCGCGCGTTCGAGTCGGAGCGCAGGAGCTAGCCCGCCGAGCATGGAAGAAGCGGGGGCTCTCCTTCCGGAGAGCCCCCGCTTCGTGTGCGCGCAGCGGAGCTCGGCCACGTGTGCGCGGCAGCGGAACTCGGCCAAGCTCCCCGAATAGGGGAGCCCCCCGCCTGAGCTGGAGACGGGGGGCCGGGGGGGGACAGAGCGAGCTTCGCTCCGGCCGCATCACTGGTCTAGTCTTCTTCGCGCAGCTCCTCGAGCTCTTCCTGCATCTCCTCGAGTGCCTCCTTGAGCTCCTCGAGCTGCTCTTCGAGCGCTTCCTTGGTCTCCTGGGCCTCGAACTCGTAGGCCTTGATGTAGGCGTCACGGGCCTCGTCGTCGCCGTAGATGTAGACGCCGCTCTCCGGCACACGGATGACGCGCTCGTCGGCGTTCTCCACGGTCGCCTCGACGGTGATCTCCTCGCCGCTGCGAACGATGACGATCGGTGTCGGAACGTCGCCCTGCATCTTGCTGATCGCCTTCGTCAGCTCGTCGGTGTCACCGACCCGCGTGCCGTCGATCTCGATGATGACATCGCCGGCGCGGATGCCGGCCTCCTCGGCCGCGCTGTCCTTGACGATCTCCTCAACCAGAACACCCTTGCCACCGGGCACCTCGAAGTACTCGGCGAGACCCTCGCCCAGGTCATCCACATAGACTCCCAGCCGGCCCTTGCCACCCCAGGCATAACCGACGTCGAAGCGCGGGACGAAAAGTTCGCCAAGCTCGCCGAGTGCTGCGAGGCCCTCGAGTCCCTCGAGGTCGATCGTGAAGTCGTCCATGTCGTCGGCGGTCCACACGTACTTGCGCGGACGGATGCCGAGGGTCGCAATGGTCGTGACCTCAGAGCCGTCACGGAAGAGAACGACTTCCACGTCGGAGAAGGGCTCCATTCCCTTCACCGTCTCGATCAGATCACCGGTGTCGCCGGTCTTCTTGCCGGCGAGCGAGACGAACACGTCTCCAACCTCGATTCCCGCTTCCTCCGCGGGGCTTCCGTCGTGCACCTTGTTGACGTGCACCACGTAGGGTTTCGGCACACCGAGATCGGCGCGTTCATCTCTGCTGAGGTCGTTGACTCCGACTCCCAGCCACGCATGGTCGTCTTCCGAGAGCTCGATCTTCACGATCGCCTCGTCAGAGTCGTCCGCCGTCGTGACGCTGACGCGGACCGTCTCCTCCTTGCTCTCGTCGCCGGCCAGCGCCTCCCCTGGGATGACGACGCACAACGCGCACAGCGCGATGACAGTCACCCCGACAAGACTCAGCCTGGACATCCTCCACCTCCTTGTTCCGGGCGTTCTCCGCCGCGCGGGATCGCGAACGCCGTCGGTGAGGCCCCTGGTCCAGCTGGAATCCAGCTGCTCTCTCCTCCCACCCGAGGGGCTCACAATGTCTCCTTCAGCTGATTCGACACGTCGCGCCGTAGGAAGTTGAAGCTCTCATCAGCGACGGGGGCCTCGAAGGACCCCCGTCGTCGGGCATGTCTTGCCCGGTCGTCGACCCGATCGAGGCCGTCCGACCATGTGGGTGAATCTCCGTTCATTCCTAGCGGGAGGCCCCCATGAGCATCAGGGTTCCGAGACCGACGGCAGCCCCGATAACCGACATGATGATGATGCCGAGGACGACCGGGATGGCGACCGCGACGATGGCCTTGCCTCGATCGAGCCCGTAGACGCGTTCCGCCGTGACGACCGTCACGACGAGCATCCAGAGGCCGGCCAGACCCGCCAGAAGCGTCCCGAGGAATGGCACGATGGCGATCCAGCTGATGAACGAGCCGACGGCTGGGGGCGTGAACAGCGCCTTGAAGTCTCCCTTCCCGCCGAGGAACGACGTCGCAGCGAAGTGGACGATCCCGATGAAGAGGAAATACCCGATGATCCGCATGATCGGGAACATAACGACGCCGGGGAGGTTGAAGATGCCGAGCGCCCCGCAGACGCCACCGATGGCGACGATGCCGATGGCGGGCCCGAACGCCTTCTCGTCAGCCGAGAGCTGGTCGATGGCCCCGGTCTTGAGCTGGACGACCTCCCAGCCCTTCTTGAGATAGTCCATGAAACTCACGAATCTTCCCTCCTGCGGCTCACGGCCGCGTCTGGTGAGAGCGCCGCGAACGCGCGGCGGCTGTTGTGCTTGGCGTCGCGAATATAGGGGAGGGCAGGTGAGGCACGCAAGCACAAATCGCTATACTGACGGAGGAGTCAGTATGGGCCCGGCGCGCGTCTTTCTCCCTGCCGTCTTGGCACATCTTATGCATTTCATTGGTCTCGCGAGAGGCACATCGAGTGCTTTGTAACGTGTGTCACGGTTGCCGACATCATCGTGAGGACGACATCCGGAGCAGGACGGCATCGGGCACCTGACTCGGGCGGCCGGCCGTGGGCCGGCACGAGGAGGAGGGACACGAGGTGAAGAGGTTCTTTGCGCACAGAGTGGTCGCCGCCACGGCTATCGTGGTGGCCGGCTGCCTCATGGCCTGCGGTTGCAGCGTCGTGAGCCCCGAGGCGAGTTCGTGGGACGGCGGGTATGGTCAGGTTACGGGTACCGTCACCGACCGCTCGGGCAACCCGCTTGAGGACATCACCGTTGAGATGTGGGGCGAGGTCGGCGCGAGCCAGACCGAGACCACGTACGAGGTGAGCACGGATGCCAACGGGTGTTTCGAGATCGACCAGGTCGATCTCGGCAGCATCCACGCGTTCGAAGCGACCTACGAGATCTACGTCAACTGCATGAAGGACGACCGCGCCGCGGTGAACGACGAGTACACGACGTACGTCGGCACCGTGATGGTCGAGAAGTCCGAGCAGTGCGTCGTGACGGTCGAGATCAGAATGGCCGACAACGGCCCGGGCGAGCCGTCGAGCACGTTCGAGTAGGAGCGGGGGAGCAGAGCGGTCCTCCGACGGCAGCACTGGACTCGGAACTGGCGACGGGCTGCCGCATCTGCGGCAGCCCGTCGTTCTGGTACCGGAGGCCGGGTTCGAACCGGCATGAGCCCGGGGGCCCGCGGGATTTTGAGTCCCGTGCGTCTACCAGTTTCGCCACTCCGGCTACCGCTTCAATCTAGCACCGTCCAGATGGAGCGTCAACCGGCGAGGCATCCGGAGACTTAGCGCTTGACTCTGACGTCTACGCTGCTAGAATCTAGGTTCGACCAGCAAGCAGCGATGTGTGGGGCCATAGCTCAGTTGGGATGAGCGCCTGACTGGCAGTCAGGAGGTCGGGGGTTCGATCCCCCCTGGCTCCACCATATTCGGGAACGCGTCGTTGTGAGCGGCGGCGTCCCAGACGACAGGCAAGCGCCGGGCGGTGAGACACTGCCCGGCGTTGCCGTACCCGGGTTCCGGTGCCGACGCGACGGCGGAGGCATGGTCGAAGGCCGCCGCTACGGTGGGAGTACGCTTGACGCCGTACGAGCCGTCGTGGTAGAATTCACGGTGATGCTGCGCTCAGCGTGGGATGGGAAGCTACCCACGGTCCCTGCGTGACACATCAAGCTCCCGCAGGACGGCAGGGGAACAGGAGTCGACACCCAGGTAGACTGCTACTGCGCTCTGCAATCGGGAACATCCTGAAGGTCCGGCGTACGTCGGACCGCGCAGATGCGGTCGGTGGCAGTGACCGGATGCCGACTCCTGTTTCCGCATCATGGGGGAGATGCCACACATGCCTGTGCGACTCGCTTCGAGCCTCTGTGCTCTCATCCTGCTTGCGAGTTTCACCCTCCCGGCGCCGGCGGCGCTGACGGAGACCGTTTCGACTGACCAGGACGAGATCGCTCTCATCGCGGAGCGCGGGTTCACCCGCATAGCGATGCCGGAGACGCGGGTTTTCGGGGCGCCAGGCGCGCCCGAGATACCCGCGCGCGTCCTCACGTTCATCATCCCGGCGGACACGCGGGTCGGGGGAGTGAGGGTAGCGGGGGATCACAGCGAGACCATCGCTGAGCGCGTGACGCCTCATCCGATCCAGCCGGAGGCGCCTACCAGCGGTGAGCCACCGGCCTGGGTCGAGCCGGACCGAGACCTGTACGAGACCTCCGGGCTCTACCCGGAGCGCGCGTGCGTCGTGCTCGGGGAGGGGTTCTTCGCGGGACACAGGCTTGCGACCGTGGCCCTCTACCCGGTGCGTTGGCGACCCGCGAGCGGCGAGCTGGTGTTCGCACCCGAGATGACGGTGACGCTGGAGCTTGAACCGGCGACCGAGCGGCCGCGTGCCAGAGCACGTGTGACCGAGTCGGGCGACAGACTCATGCGCGAGCTGCTTTCGCGGATGGTCACGAACGCGTCGGATCTCACCGTTGCCAGGGGAGATGTTGATGTGGAGGCGCTCGGCGGAAGCTCCGGCTTCCGTCCGCGTCACACGCCGTCGCTCGAGGGTACACCTGTCGAGTATCTCATCATCACGAGCGATGAGCTCGCGCCGCACTTCCAGGCTCTTGCCGACGAGAAGACGGCACGAGGCATTCCTGCCGTGGTTCGCACACTCTCCTGGATCGATGCGAACTACCCCGGCGGGTGCGATCAGGCCGAGAGGATACGCTTCTTCATCCAGGACGCGTACGATTCATGGGGAACGACCTACGTCCTGCTTGGCGGCGACACGGACGTCGTCCCGGTGCGCATGGCATACACCCGGTACTACGGCGGACACTACATCCCGTGTGATCTCTACTACAGCGACCTCGACGGCGCATGGAACAACGACGGTGACGAGCGCTTCGGCGAAGCGTACTCGGGAACGGCCGATGTGGGCGACAGCCTCGATCTCTATGCCGACGTGTTCCTGGGACGCGCGCCGGTGCGCACGGTGGTCGACGTCGAGAACTTCATCCTCAAGTGTGAGACGTACGAGCGCTCTCCGGTCCCACACTTCGTGGATCGCAACCTCTACCTTGCCGAGGTCCTCTTCCCATACGACTGGAGCGGAGGGGCATACAGTCTTGACGGAGCGGCCGACATCGTTGAGCCGTCGCTCCCGGACCTCGCAGCCGGCGTCCGGAACATCAAGCTCTATGCGAACTCAAGCGAGTTCCCCGAATCGTATCCGATCAGCGAGGCCGCGGCGGTCGACTCGATGGGTCTTGGATACAACCTCGTCGTTCACGTCGGCCACGGGAACAAGGACGTCATGCGCGTCGGTCTCGACAACTACGTCGGTCTCGCGCAGGTCTCAGAGCTGGCGAACGGCCTCGACAAGTCCGGCTTCTGGTGGCTTCTCAACTGCACATCAACGGCCATCGACTACGACTGCATCGCGGAGAGGGCGCTTCGCAACACGAACGGAGGCGCTTCCGGCCTCATCGGACCGACCCGATACGCGTTCCCAGCGACCGGCCGCGAGTACTACTGGGACTGGGTCAACCTGCTCTACCAGGGAGGTATCAGGGAGGCAGGACCCCTCATGGCCGCAACGCTCGCCGGACACGCGAGCTTCGAGGAGTCGGGGAGGGACAACACGGACCGCTGGACCCAATTGTCACTCGTGCTCCTCGGCGATCCGGAGCAGCGCATCTGGACGGCCCGGCCCCGGGCACTCACCGTGTCACATCCGGGAGCGGTCCAGGTCGGCGAGAGCGGGATGGCGATCTCCGTGAGCAACCCCGGGCCTGTCGAGGGTGCCCGAGTGTGCATCGCATCCGCGAGCGGCGACGTGTACGCGGCCGGCATCACCGATGCCACGGGCACGGTGAACCTCTGGTTCACCCCGACTCAGACCGGTGTGCTCACGGTCACAGCGAGCGCTCCCGATCATGCGATCTATGAGGGGACGATCACCGTGATCCAGGTCGGCGGCGCGCATCTGCACGCCACGGGTGTGACGATCCTTGACGACGGGAGCGGAGCAACATCCGGGAACGGCAACGCGCTTGCGGAGTCCGGTGAGACCATCGAACTCGACATCGAGGTGCGCAACGCGGGCACATCAACGGCGGCAGGCGTGAGCGTGGAAGCGGTCACCTTCGATCCCTATCTCGTGCTGGAGCAGGCGACGGCGAGCGCTGGTGACATCGCGGCCGGATCGACCACCGAAATCCCCTCGGCTGTGAGACTCTCGGTCGGTGTCGATTGCCCGAATGAGTGGGATGCCGAGATCGCCCTGCAGTTCGAGGATGCCAGCCGCGCGACCTGGACCGATACCGTCGAGATCCGCCTTCTCGCGGCAGCCCCCAAGATCTTGCGTACCGACCTCGACGACTCGGTCGGGGGAGACGGGGACGGCGTCGCCGAGATGGGCGAGACGATCACGCTGACCGTCGAGATGTTCAACGACGGCAACGGCGTGGCTGAGAATCTCACCGGGACCCTGAGGTATCCAGGCTGGGGCATCGCGTTCACAGACAGCACTGATACCTGGGGGAGCATCCCCGAAGGGACCGCCGCGACCGGCCAGGGTGGTTTCGAAATGCTCGTCTCCGCACACCTCCACGACGATTTCGAGCTCGAGTGCGTCGACACGTATGGACGAACGTGGATGACGCCGATGGACATCGCCCGACCGGAGCCGCCGGACACCCTGTGGGGACGAGTCAAGGGTACGACCATCCTGCTCTACTGGGAGCAGTCCGTCAGCCAGGATGTCCGCGGCTACGACATCTGGCGGAGCGGCAGTGAGACCGGGCCCTACTCCCTGATCAACAGCGTTCCGATCGAGACTGCATCCTACTACGCGGATGAGGGGCTGGAAGAGAATACGCGTTACTACTACCGGGTCGTCGCCGTCAGCACATCGGGGCTCGAGAGCCTGGGCGGACAGGTGATGACGATAAGCACCAACCCGCCGAGCCTGCCGGGCTGGCCCCTGACAACGAGCGGCGGGATGTACGCGAGCGCCGCCGTGTACGATCTCGATGGGGACGGGAGCAAGGAGGTCATCGTGGCCTCCGACGAGATCTACGCGTGGGGTGTGAACGGGATCGAGGTCCTCGACGGAGATGGGGATCCGCGCACCGACGGACTGTTTGCGATCGAGGGGGCGGGCGGGTATCGATGCTCAGCCGCCGTTGGTGAGGTCGATGGTGACGCACAACCGGAGATCGTGGCGGCCGCCTGGTCGAACGTCGGCACCGAGGCTCATCCCATCTACGAGGTGTTCGCGTGGAATGCCGAGGACGGAAGCGTGGTTCCCGGCTGGCCCGCCGTCACGAAGCGGTTCTGCTGGGCGAGTCCTGCGCTTGCTGATCTCGATGACGATGGCAGGAGCGAGGTGATCATCCCGTGCGCTGACGGGAAGCTCTACTGCTGGCGTTACGATGGGTCGGAGTTCCTTGACGGTGATGGTGACCCGTTGACGACGGGCGTGTTCGCCGACCTGGTCAACTACTACATCTATGCCTCGCCGGCCGTGGCGGACATCGATGGCGACGGCTCACTCGAGATCATCCAGCCCGCGGCCTCGGACAGCGTCTTCTGCTTCGAGATCGATGGTTCGCGGACGCCGGGCTGGCCCATCTACACCGAGAACCGGTGCTACAGCTCGCCGAGTGTCGGCGACGTCGACGGGGACGGCGATCTGGAGGTTGCGATCACATCGAAGGCCTGGCGGACGTGGATCTTCGACCACGAAGGGAACGCGCTCCCGGGCTGGCCGAAGGAGCCCGCTATCAACGGCGACTTCCCACCGTCGCCCGTTCTGGCCGACCTTTCGGGCAACGGCGAGCTTGAGCTCATTCAGGTCTCGTCGACGGGTGAGATCTGGGTGTGGGACTACGCGGGGAACACGCTCGCCGGATGGCCGGTCCAGCTTGGAGGGAACTCGAAGTCGAGCCCGGCGGTGGCAGACGTCGATGGCGATGCGGGGCTCGAGATCATCGTCGGTTGCGACGATGGCCGGCTCTACGCGTTCGACGACGACGGCGAGCTCCTCAACGGCTGGCCGATCCAGACGGACGCGGAGATCTATGGCTCACCGGCGGTCGACGATCTCGATGGCGACGGCGACAACGAAGTGGTCATTGGTGGGATGGACACGAACGTCTACGTCTATGACACGGCCGGTCTCTACAGCGACGGCGACGGCGTCGAGTGGGGCGTGTTCCTCCACGACACGTGGCGAACCCAGTTCCACGGTTTCAGCGAACCCGTGACTGTTCCCGACGAGCCTGACGTGCCGCAGGAACCGGTGACGCGTCTCGTTCTGGAACAGAACCGTCCGAATCCGTTCAACCCGACGACCGAGATCCACTACATCGTGCCCGGCAGTTCGGCCGCTCGCGTGACGCTGACGGTCTACGCGGTCGACGGGTCGGTCGTGCGAACGCTCCTGGACGACAGGGTCGGCGCGGGTCCGGGCAAGGTTGTCTGGGGCGGTCGGGATGATCGGGGGCAGCGCGTTCCCTCCGGTGTCTACCTCTACCGTCTCTCCGGGGTCGGGGAAACCGTGACGAAGAAGATGGTTCTGTTGAAATAGCCCGACGCCCCTGGCGGCGAGGGCGAATCCCGCTGCCGACGGCCGGACAAGGACATGAACTGCGGAAGAGGGGCTCATCGAGCCCCTCTTCTGCGTGTGGGGGGGGAGCACAGGGTATCCCACCGCGTCCCCCGAGCGTGCGGATTCTTCAAAGACCCCACCGGATAGGCTCTTTTTTCACTTGACAGCTCCCGGCTCATGGGACTACTCTCCTCCGAAGTGGGCAGAAGTGGGATGAAGTGGGGGACTTCCGGGGTGCCGCCCCCGGGGTTCTCGCGGAGCGACAGGTGAACACCTTCCTTGGAACATACCGTCACACGCTCGACTCGAAGGGTCGTCTCTCGATCCCTTCGAAGTTTCGCAAGGCGACAGGCGAGGTCTTCGTCCTGACGCTGGGGCTCGACGGCTGTCTGTTCTTCTATCCCACCGAGGAGTGGAAGCGCGTTCAGAAGAAGCTGGGGGCGCTCTCCTTCACGTCGCGCAAGACGCGCTTCTTCACACGCGAGATCGCGGCGCACGCGAGCGAGGTGGCCGTGGACGGTCACGGTCGCATCGTGGTCCCGCAGGAGCTTAGAGAACTCGCCGGTCTCGAGAAGGACGTTCTCGTCATCGGCGCGATCGAGCGCATCGAGATCTGGAGTCCGGAGCGCTACCGGGAGTACCGGGACGGGTTCGGGATGACCTACGAGGAGGTCGCGGAGACCCTGTGGGACAACCCGAGCGATACGACGAACGACGGTGGGGAGGAGTAGGGGAGTGACGATCCATTCGAGCGCGACACGGCAGTCGATCGTTCTCCACATGGCGGGCAGCATGGCCGCGCGCGACTTCACGCAGCTCCACCGCCATCTCGTCAGTCTGCTGTCGAGCAGGCAGAACAAGATCGTGCTCGACTTCAGCGACGTCGAGCACATCAGCTACCGGGACGCGTCCAGGCTGGCCGGTGAGTTCGAGCTGGTCCGTTCCCATGCAGGCGATCTGAAGGTGGCCGGACTGAGTCCGTACGTCAGGAACATTCTGCTCCTGGCGGGGCTCCACGGACATCTTGAGTCGAATACGACGATACCCGAGAGAGAGAACCGGACGGGCTCTGCACGCGTGCCGCTCGCGAGCTGACCGAAGCGCCCGTTCCTCGACGGATCGTCCGAGCATCATCGCACCGCGTACCTGACCAAAGTGAAATAGCCATGCAGTCGGCTCATCTGCCGGTCATGACGGCCGAGGTGGTCGAGTTCCTCGTAGCTCAGGCCAGCGGCCTCTATATCGACTGCACCGTGGGCGCCGGGGGACACGCGCGACAGATCCTCCTCAACGCCCCCGCCGGCAGGGTCCTCGGTCTCGATCTTGACGCCGAGGCGATCGAGACGGCCGACGACGCGCTCAGGACCTTCGGGGAGAGGGTGAGGCTGGTGAGATCCAACTTCTCATCGCTGCGGGAGACGGCCGAGGCCACTGGGTTCGCGCCGGTCGACGGGGTGCTCATGGATCTCGGGTTCTCGTCGATGCAGCTGGATGCGGCAGAGCGAGGCTTCAGCTACTCCAACGAGGGTCCCATCGACATGCGTCTCGATGCGGGAGCCGGTCGGAGCGCGGCACAGCTGATCGCACACACACACGAGCGCGGACTTGCCGAGATCATCCGCGAGTTCGGTGAGGAACGCAGGGCCTATCCGATCGCCCGGGCGATCATCACGGCGCGCGACAACGGCAGGCTCGAGACGACGGCGGATCTCGCCGAGGCCGTCATCTCGACCAGGCCGAAGAACAGAACGAAGACCCTCGCACGCGTCTTCCAGGCGCTGCGCATCGCGGTCAACGGAGAACTCGACAACCTCCGCGACGGTCTCCGCCAGGCCGAGCAGCTGCTCCGCCCCGGAGGTCGGATCGCCGTCATCTCGTACCACTCGCTCGAGGACAGGATCACGAAGCGCTTCTTCGTCAACGCCGCCGACCCGTGCACGTGCCCGCGCGATCTGCCGGAGTGCATGTGCGGGAAGAAGCCGACGATGCGGATCATCACAAAGCGCGTCGTGACGCCGAAGCCGGCCGAGATCGCCCGGAACCCGAGGGCCCGGTCGGCCAAACTGAGAGTCGCAGAGCGGTTGCCTGACCACACGGCAGCCTGAAAGGGGAGCGGCGACCGGCGGCCATGAGGCGCCGGTCGTCGGACTGCCCCGGGAGCGATCGATGCAGCGAATGCGATTCCTGAGGAAGAAGCAGACCGTCGTCAGGCGTCCGTCGGGCAGACGGACGCCCGACGCGCCTCGCTCCACATCGCTCCCACGTGGGTTCTCGTCACTCGCCGGTCGGGTCGGCGGCATCGCGACCGGACCGTTTTCGATTCTGGGCGGCATCCGCGGGTCGATCCATGCCCGGGGCGCCGTCCTGCTGTCGGCGGCGCTCCTGACCGGCATCGTGTGCGTCTGGCAGCACGTCTACGCGGCGAGGCTTGCCGGAGAGATCGATCAGCTGCGTGGCCGACGCGGTCGGCTCGAGGCGGAGATCGGCTTCCTCGAGATGGAGTGTGTGACGCTGTCGAGCAGAGAGCGCATCGAGCGTTACGCAATGCAGCATCTGGACATGCGCTACCCGAACCGCGACGAGGTCGTGCGACTCGGGCGGACGCAGGCGCGGGCCGCCGGCGCAGACTACGTGATGGGGGACGGACGTGTACGGACCGACGGGTAGGGACGAGATCGTGCAGAGGGCTCACGTCAGGCGGCTCGGTGTTGCGCTGGTGCTTGCTCTGGTCGTGTGGTCGGTCATCGTCGTGCGTCTCGTCTGCATCCAGGTCGTCCACGGACCGAGGCTCGCCGGGTACGCCGAGCGTCAACAGGTCGTCACGGTGGAACTTGCGCCGGACCGCGGCGTCATCTTCGACCGGAATCTGACGCCGCTGACCGATAACCTCGATGTCCACTCGGTCTGCGCGCACCCGCGCGAGATCGCGTCGCCGGCGCGAGCCGCCCGTGACCTCGCCCGCGTTCTCGGCGGCAGCCGACAGGCCTACCAGAAGCTTCTCTCGAAGAACACGGGCTTCGTGTGGCTCGAGAGACAGGTGCCCCCCGAGCGCGCGTCCGCGGTCGCGGCGCTGAGCATCAAGGGGGTCGAGCTGCTGCCCGAGACGAAGCGCGTCTACCCGCACGGCGAGCGCGCCTGTCACGTCCTGGGCTACACGGACATTGACGGTCGCGGCATCTCCGGCGTCGAGCAGCAGATGGACGAGCTCCTGCGCGGCACGCCGGCGACGGTCGAGTATCACCTCGACTGCAACCAGCGACGCTCGCCGGCCCCGTCCTGCTCGCGCGTCGTGCCGGAGGATGGTGAGTCGATCGTGCTCACCCTCGACGCGGGTCTCCAGGAGATCTGTGAGGTCGAACTCGAGCGGGCGGTCCGCGAGCAGGAGGCGAAGGGCGGGACGGTCATCGTTCAGGACCCCTGGACCGGCGAGATCCTCGCAATGGCCAACTGGCCCACCTTCGACTGCAACCGCTTTGCCCGCTACGCAGAGGAGTGCTGGCGGAACCGGGCCGTGACCGACCAGTTCGAGCCCGGTTCGACGTTCAAGGTCGTCACCGCGTGTGCTGCGATCGAGACGGGCGCGGCAAACGAGTCCTCGGTCTACTACGCCTCACAGGGGAAGCGGAAGTTCGGGAGCTTCACCATCCGCGACGTCAAGCCGCACGGCTGGCTGAACTTCCGGGGCGCGCTGAAGAAATCGAGCAACGTCTGCTTCGCCGAGATCGGCGGGTCGGTCGGCGAGATCCCGCTCTACTCCTACGCGCGCGACTTCGGTTTCGGCTGCCTGACCGCCATCAACCTTCCCGGTGAAGTTCGCGGGACCCTCGCGCATCCGTCGGACTGGAGCCGACGCTCGGTCTACACGATCGCGATCGGTCAGGAGATCGCGGTGACGGCGCTCCAGCTCGCCGGCGCCTATTCGGCGGTTGCGAACGGCGGCTATCTGATGGAGCCGCATATCGTCAAGGCGGTCGTCACGAGTGAGGGACGCGTCGTCGAGGAGGCGGTGCCCTGTGTCGTGCGCCAGGTCGTCCGACCCGAGGTTGCCGCGCTCGTGAGAGACATGATGAAGGACATCCCGGTTGATGGGACGGGTCGGAACGCCGCCGTCCCCGAGTTCGCGGTCGCCGGCAAGACGGGAACCGCACAGAAGGTTGTCCCCGGCATCCCGGGATACGCCCCGGGCAAGCACGTCTCCTCCTTCGCAGGGTTCGCTCCCGCCGATGACCCGGGTGTGGTCATCCTCGTCGTCGTCGACGAGCCCAAGGGACGGGGGTTGGGAGGAGAGGTGGCGGCTCCCGTCTTCCGGCGCATCGTCGAGCGCGTCGTTCGCAGCGCGAGTCACGAACTCGTGCTCGGACGCCGGAACGAACGCGCAGGGTACGAGACCATGACCTGTTCCGCCGAGCCGGATCTCGTCGACGGTCTGATCGAACAGGCGATCGTGGGGGACATGTCAGGTGGCGCAGAACCGGCCCCCGGAGCAACGCGTTCGGGTGGTCCTGTCGTGCACGCGGCCGACGGCACCGATCCGAGGTTCCCGAGTGGCGCGTCGAGCGAGTGCATCATCGTCCCGGCTTCGTTCACGGGGCAGGGTGGGGAGGATGTCGACGCGCTGGAGATGCCCGATCTCGTGGGGATGAGCCTCCGGCGTGCGCGTCGCACCGCGGCCGGTCTCGGGCTCGAGCTCGCGTTCGATGGAGCAGGTCTGGTGCATTCCCAGTCGCCGCGGACGGGGTCGGCGGTGAGACCGGGCGATCGGATTCGCGTGGAGTGCCGATAGCATGCGCACGACGAAGACATACGAGATGAACCTGGCGGCGCTGCTCGAGTCGAGCGGTCTTGCCGGCGACGTGGCGGGCGGAGTACCGGCGGGCGCTCAGGACGTCACGGTGCGGTCGGTGGAGTTCGACTCGCGCCGAGTGTCGGCGGATGCGCTGTTCGTGGCGGTGCCCGGCTTCGTGGCGGACGGCCACGACTTCGTCGCAGCGGCGACAGAGCGCGGCGCGGTGGCGGCTCTGGTCGAGCGCGCGACCGACACACCGGGCGTCCTCGAGATCGTCGTCCCCGACACGCGATCGGCCATGGGACCCGTCGCGCACGAGCTGTACGGGCGGCCGACGGATCGTCTCGTGGTCCACGGTCTGACCGGCACCAACGGGAAGACCACGACGTCGCACATCGTCGACGCCATACTCCGACAGGCCGGTCAGCGGACCGGTCTCATCGGAACGCTCGGGTACCGCATCGCCGACACGTTCGTCCCGGCCACCCGCACGAGTCCCGAGGCGGTGGATCTTGCCAGAGCGCTCGCGGAGATGGATGAGGCGGGCGTCGAGTCGGTCACGATGGAGGTCAGCTCACACGCGCTCGCGCTCGGACGCGCGCTCGGGACACGATTCGACACCGCGACCTTCACGAACCTCTCGCGCGACCATCTCGACTTCCACGGCTCGCTCGAGGAGTACGGCGCGGCGAAGCGCCGGCTGTTCGAGCTGGCAGAGACGGACGCCAACAAGCCGGGCTCGACCGCGGTGATCAACACCGACGATCCGTTCGGACGCGATCTCGCCGACGCGTTCGCCGGGTCGGCGACTCTGCGGGTCATCACCTACGGCATGGACGGAGGGGACGTCCACGCGACCGACGTCCGAGCCTCGGCGTCGGGGACCACGGCGCGGTTCCACACGCCGGCCGGCGCGTTCGATGTCTCAATGCGGCTCATCGCCGGGTTCAATGTCATGAACGCGCTCGCCGCGACAGCTGTGGCAGTCAGTCGCGCGATCCCGTTGGCAACTATCCAGGCCGGGATCGCGAGCGTCGAGCGCGTCGCGGGGCGACTCGAGGTCGTCCCCGGCAGCGGCGGATTCTCGGTCGTCGTCGACTACGCGCACACGCCGGATGCGCTTGAGAAGGTGCTCAAGGCTGTGCGAGGTCTCGACCCCAGGCACGTCGTCACGGTGTTCGGCTGCGGGGGTGACCGTGACCGAGGCAAGCGGCCACTGATGGGCGAGATCGCCGTTCGGCTCTCCGACCGGGTCGTCGTCACGTCGGACAATCCGAGGACCGAGAACCCGGCGGCGATCATCGAGGAGATCCTCGAGGGGATCGGCGACATCGGACGCTCGCAGATCGACGTCATCGAAGACCGCCGTGACGCCATCCGGACGGCCGTGTCGATGGCAGGCGAGGGCGATGTCGTTGTGATCGCCGGCAAGGGGCACGAGGACTACCAGATCATCGGCACTGAGAAGGTGCACTTCGACGACCGCGAGGAGGCGATGGCCGCGATGGCCGACGCCTCAGCGAGCGACGCGGGCACGGGACCCGGCACGGGCTCGGGTGGCGCTGCGCCAGACTCCTGCGGAACGATGGAGATGTGATGGAGCGGATCGAACTGACAGAGGCGGCGCGGGCGATCGGTGCCTCGGTGGTGACCGGGGTTGACACTGAAGCGGGTGACACACGCCGCTGGGTGACCGGTGTGTCGACCGACTCCCGCACCGCGCGCTCGGGCGACCTCTTCGTCGCGCTGCGCGGCGATCGCTTCGATGGTCACCGCTTCGTGGCCGACGCGCTGGCCTCGGGATCCGTGGCGGCTGTGGTCGACAGCGCGTGGGCGCGCGAGCACGGTGACCGGCTGCCGGAGGGTGCCGTAGTGCTCGCCGTCGATGACACACTTCATGGGCTCCAGGCGCTTGCGAGCTGGTATCGCGGGCGGTTCGACATCCCGGTCGTGGCCATCACCGGTTCGAACGGGAAGACCACGACGAAGGACATGACCGCCGCGGCCCTCGGGCAGGAACACGGCGTGTGGAAGACGACGGGCAACCACAACAATCACATCGGTGTGCCGCTCACCATCTTAGGGATCGAGTCGGCGCACGACGTCGCGGTGATCGAGATGGGGATGAACCACGCCGGTGAGATCGCGCGTCTCGCCGAGATCGCGCGACCGCGGGTGGGCGTCGTGACCAACGTCGGGGCGGCGCACCTTGAGAGCATGCGCGACCTTGATGGAGTGGCGGCGGCGAAGGCGGAGCTTGTCGCGGCGCTTCCGTTCGACGGGACGGCCGTTCTCAACGCCGACGATCCGAGGGTTCGCGCGATGGCCGAGGCCGGTCCGTCGGCCGTCGTCTTCTTCGGGCTCGGCGCGGACGCTGAGGTGGCCGCCGACCACGTCGAGCACAGCGGCTCTGATATCCGGTTCACGCTGAGACGCACGGCTCTGGTGCGCGATTCGGTGGAGGTCACACTGCACACGCCCGGGCGTCACAACGTTCACAACGCGCTGGCCGCGATCGCGGCCGCCGTCTCGGTGCGGGTGTCACCACGTGCCGCTGTCGCCGGGCTTCGCGAGTTCCGCCCCGGCGCGATGCGGATGGAGATCCTCCAGTCCGGCGGTCTGACGGTGATCAACGACTCCTACAACGCGAACCCGGCGTCGATGGTCGCGTCACTCCGAGCGCTCATCGAGATGGCGGGCTCGAGACCCACAGTCGCGGTGCTCGGCGACATGCTCGAGATGGGCGCGGGCAGCGCGTCGGCGCACCGCTCGATCGGCACGCTCGCCGCCGAACTGGGTGTCGGCAGGCTCCATCTCCATGGATCGGAAGTCCGGGCGCTCGCTGAGGGCGCCATCGAGGCCGGGATGCCGCCCGACCGGGTGCGCATCCATGATGACAAGGGAACACTCGTTCGTGATCTGATGTCGGATCTCGAGCGCGATGCGGTGTTGCTGGTGAAGGGGTCCCGCGGAATGCGGATGGAGGAAGTGGTTGAGTCGCTGGTCTCGGAGACGCCCGTCTCCTGACCGGCCTACCCGGGGGTTGCTCCCCCGACGTACGAGGGCCGTTATGTTGTACCACCTGCTTTACCCCTTGAGGGACTACATTTCTGCCTTCAATGTCTTCCGATACATCACCTTCCGTTCGGCGTACGCGGCCATAACCGCCCTGCTCATAAGCTTCCTCCTGGGGCCCCTTTTCATCCGCATGCTCCGCAACAGACAGCTCACCGACGGTGTGAGGGAGTACGCGCCCGAGTCGCACATTGCCAAGGCCGGTACCCCGACGATGGGCGGCCTGCTCATCCTCACCGCGACGATCGTGCCGACGCTGCTGTGGGCGCGGCTCGACAACGAGTTCATCTGGTTGATGGTCGTGGCGACCGTCTGGCTCGGACTCGTCGGGTTCACCGACGACTTCCTGAAGGTCGTGAAGAAGCGGAAGAAGGGGCTTGTGGCGCGATACAAGCTTGCGGGACAGCTCGGACTCGGTCTGCTGGTCGGGATCGCCATCTACGGCGGCGGCCTGCTCGCCTCGCCGAGCAGCATCGAGGTGCCCTTCCTCAAGGACGCGGTCCTCTCGCTCGGCCCGGCCTACGTGGTCTTCTGCATGATCGTCATCACGGCGAGTTCGAACGCCGTGAACCTGACCGACGGTCTGGACGGGCTTGCGATCGGTCTCGTCCTGTTCTGCGCGCTGGCGTTCGCGGCCATGAGCTATCTCACGGGGCACGTCAGGTTCAGCGACTACTTGAACATCCCGTACATCGCCAGCGCCGGCGAGCTCACCGTCTACTGCGCCGCGCTGATCGGGGCCGGGCTGGGGTTCCTCTGGTTCAATGCGCACCCGGCCGAGGTTTTCATGGGGGACACCGGGTCGCTCGCCGTCGGTGGGGCGCTCGGGACGCTGGCCATTCTCATCAAGAAGGAGATCTGGCTTCTGATCGTCGGGGGCATGTTCGCGCTCATCGCGCTGTCGGTGATCATCCAGATCGGCTCATACAAGCTCCGGGGGAAGCGGGTCTTCCTCATGGCGCCGCTCCACCACCACTTTCAGAAGCTGGGGTGGCCGGAGAGCAAGGTGGTCGTTCGATTCTGGATCGTCGGGGCGCTCTTCGCCCTGCTGGCCGTCTCCACGCTCAAGCTCCAGTGAGTGCGAGGGGCGCCGCATGCGGCGGCACGCCGCAGACGGCGCCTGAGCGGAGCCCGCCGGCTCCGCAATCCGGAGGGCAGGGCCGATGAAGACAGGCTGGTGGGGAGAGCGCGGTCGCGGCGATCGGCGACCGAGAGACAGACGAAGCAGGGACAGGAGGTCGGTACTCCGCGATGACACGGGCACGGCGAGATTTGGCGGGTTCGAGAGTGTTGGTGGTCGGGCTGGCTCGAAGCGGGCGCGCGGCAGTGGACCTCTTGCTGGAGACTGGGAGCCGCGTCGTCGCGACGGATCTCAGAAGCGCCGAGGCGCTCGGTCTCGACCCAACCTCCTGGCTCGAACGTGGGGCAGAGCTCTCGCTCGGTGAGCAGCCGACGTCCCTGCTCGACGACGCGGAACTCATCGTCGTAAGCCCCGGCGTGCCGCTCACGGCGCCGCTTCTGAAGACGGCGGCGCAACGCGGGATCGAGATCATCGGAGAGCTCGAACTGGGATATCAGATGTCGGAGGCGACCTGGGTGGCGATCACGGGGACCAACGGAAAGACCACGACGACGGCCCTCACGGGCGAGCTCGTCCGCACGACCGGTCGCTCCGTGCTGGTCGGGGGTAACATCGGCAACGCCGTGTCGCACGAGGCGGCCGGTGTGCCCGCCGACGGCGTCATCGTCGCCGAGGTCTCGAGCTTCCAACTCGATACGATCGACCGGTTCCGCCCGACGGTCGGAGCCCTGCTGAACATCACGGAGGATCACCTGGACCGCTACGACGGCTTCGATGACTACGCGAACTCGAAGATGAGGCTCTTCGCGAACCAGACGCCGGACGACGTCGCCGTGCTCTTCGTCGACGATCCCGAGGTGAGCTCGCGGGTCGCCGGGGTCGGCGGGCGGATCGTCCCAGTCAGCGTGGAAAGGGAGCTCGAGGATGGCGTGTTCGTGCGAGGCGGCAGCGTGGTTTCGCGGATCGGCGGATCCGAGCAGGAGATCGTGGAGGTTTCGGAACTGGGCCTTCCGGGGCCGCACAACCTCGTCAACTCGATGGTGGCATTCGCGACAGCGTCGGTTGTCGGCGTTGCTCCCGAGGAGGCCGCGGAGGTGCTGAAGCGCTTCCGGTCGCTCGAGCACAGGCTCGAGTTCGTTCGCGAACTCGACGGCGTGGCGTACGTCAACGACTCCAAGGCGACGAACGTCGACGCCGTTCGGTTCGCGCTCCAGAGCTACGAGCACCCGATCGTGTGGATCGCCGGGGGGAAGGAGAAGGGCGCTGACTTCACGGCGCTCCGCGGGCCGGCTTCCGAGAGGGTGCGCGCGGCGATCCTCATCGGCGAGGCCACAGGGAAGCTCGAGCGCGCGCTGGACGGAGCCGTGGAGATGGTTCGCGCGGGGACGCTCGACGAGGCCGTGCGGATGGCGCGCGAGCTCGCGGAGCGGGCCGACATCGTCCTGCTTTCGCCGGCGTGCGCGAGCTTCGACATGTTCCAGGACTTCGAGGACAGGGGCCGGCAGTTCAAGAACGCCGTGATGGCGCTCGGGGATGCGCGATGATGCTCAAGGGGACCATACGGTGCGACCGGTGGCTGCTCTGGACGGCGCTGTTCCTGCTGACCGTCGGTACGATCACCGTCTACACATCGAGCGTCTACTTCGCCCACACGCGTATGGGCAGCTCGAACGCGCTCTTCCAGATGTATCTGCTCCGGCTCGGGCTGGGTGTCCTCGTGATGTGGGGGTGCTACAAGATCGACCACCGGTGGTATCGGAAGCACGCGAAGAAGGCGATGCTGCTCTCGATCATGCTGCTGGTCTTCACCGTTGTCTTCCCGGAGAACAGCCGCGGTGCGACGTCGACCTTCATGGGTGTTCAGCCGAACGAGATCGCCAAGCTCGTGCTCGTCGTCTACCTCGCAGACGTTCTCTCGCGGCGGCAGGACGAGCTGGTCGATTTCGCCAGGGGGCTTCTGCCTCGACTGGTCTTCGTGGGCATCGTCGTCGGGCTCATGGCGCTCCAGCAGGACTTCGGGAGCGCGCTCGGCATCTCGCTTCTGGCGTTCACGATGCTCTTCCTCGGCGGGGCGCGGCTTCATCACATCGGAGCGCTCGCTCTGGCCGCCGCGCCGCTGGCGTACCTGGCGGCGACGACCGTCGACCGGATCAGCGGGCGCGTTGGCGTCTGGCGGTCGATGTTCGACCTGTCCATGGACGGTGTGAACACGCGCGAGCTGGCCTATCAGGTCTATCAGTCGCTCATCGCGTTCGGCTCGGGCGGGCTCAAGGGGCGCGGCATCGGAAGCAGCCTCCAGCGCGCGTTCATCCCGGACTCGCACACCGACTTCGCATTCTCCATCTGGGGCGAAGAGCTCGGTCTGCTCGGCGCGCTCTTCGTCGTCGCGCTCTTCGTGCTGCTGACGCTCCGGGGGCTCCGGATCGCCCGGAGACAGCAGGACCTCTACGGGATGCTCCTGGGGTCGGGTCTGACGATCATGGTCGCGCTCTACGCGGCCATCAACATCGGCGTGGTGACAGGCACGATCCCGACGACGGGCCTGCCGCTTCCGTTCCTGAGCTACGGCGGGATGGCGCTCGTGGCGAACATGGCTGCGGTCGGCATCCTGCTCAACATGTCGAAGCGAACGGTGCTCGATGGACCGGCGGTGGCGGCCGGACGCGAGAACAGACGAAGGAAGAGGTCGTGAGGATCATGATCGCCGGCGGAGGCACCGGAGGACACATCTACCCGGGGATCGCAGTGGCCGAGGCGCTCGAGGCGCTCGAGCCCGGGATCGAGACGCTCTTCATGGGACGCAGAGGATCGATCGAGGAACGGGTCGTGACAGGCAGCGGCAGGATATTCCAGACAGTGCCCTCGCGCGGGTTCATCCGCGGCGGCACGCTCGTCAACGTCGCCGTGCCGTTCGTCGTCGGAGCCGGATGCGTGGCCGGTGTCGTGAAGCTGATGCGACGTCGTCCGCAGGCCGCGCTCGGGACGGGAGGGTTCGCCAGCCTACCGCCCATCATCGCGGCCGCAGTGCTCGGCGTTCCGATCGCGCTCCAGGAGCAGAACTCGTGTCCCGGACTCGCGACGCGTGTTCTCTCGAGATGGGCCGACGTGGTCCACACGACCTACGAGGAGACGAAGGCGATGCTGCCACACGCCCGGAGAGTCGAGCTGTCGGGCAACCCGATCCGCGCCGCGTTCGGCGGCGGCGGCGGACTCCGACAGGAGAACGGCGCGAGGGCGGCAGCGAGAGATGCGTTCGGTCTCTCACAGGATGCCCCGGTGTTCCTTCTGCTCGGCGGGAGCGGCGGGGCGAGAAGCATGAGCCTCGCGATCGCTGACGCGGCAGCGGCGCTCGCCGGGAACGGGATCGAGATGATCATCCAGACCGGCCGCGCGGAGCTGGATCTCGTCAGAGAGAGCTGTCGCGCGGCGGGAGCGACGGCCGTTGTGGAGTCGTACTTCGACGATGTGGCGGACGCGTACGCGGCCTGCGACCTCGTGGTCTCGCGGGCCGGCGCGACGACGCTCGCCGAGACGGCCGCCGTGGCGCGGCCGGCCATCCTGGTGCCGTACCCGTACGCGACGGAAGGGCACCAGATGAAGAACGCCCGGGCGGTCGAGACCGCCGGGGCGGCAGTCGTGATTCCCGATGGGGAGCTAGCGGGCGACAGCCTCGCCCGACGCATACAGGAGCTCCTGCGCGATCGCACCCGGCTGGCACGCATGGCTCAGGCGGCCAGGACGCTGGCACGACCCGACGCGGCGCATCGCGTCGCGGAGAGCGTCCTGGCGCTGGCCCGGGGTCGGGGCGGCGCGTAGACGAACGACCAGCGGGCGCGCGGGCGGCACGGGCGCGCGAGCGCGCCGAGAGCCGTGAGGGCGCGACGCGAGGTCAGGACGAGACGAACGAGAGGGAAGCAGGGAACGCATGGTCACGATGTTCGGCAGAGTGAAGCACGTGCACCTGGTCGGGGTCGGCGGCGTCGGGATGGGCGGGATCGCCGAGATCCTGCTCAACCTGGGGTTCGACGTCTCGGGCTCGGACCTGCGGACGAACGACATCACAGAACGTCTGGAACGTCTGGGCGGCCGCATCCAGCGTGGTCACGACGCGGCCAACATCGAAGGCGCCGAGGTCGTCGTGACGTCGACCGCCATCAGTCCCGACAACCCCGAGGTGGCGGCGGCGCGGAAGCAGCTGATCCCGGTCATCCCGCGCGTCGAGATGCTCGCGGAGCTGATGCGGATGAAGTACTCGGTCGCCGTCGGCGGAACCCACGGGAAGACGACGGCCACGTCGCTCATCGCGTCGGTGCTCTCGACCGGCGGACTCGACCCGACCGTCGTGGTCGGGGGGACCGTCAAGACGCTGGGGACCGGCGCGCGGCTGGGCACGAGCGAGTACATCGTCGCCGAGGCCGACGAGAGCGACGGGTCGTTCCTGAGGCTCTCACCGACCATCGCGGTCGTGACGACCGTGGACGAGGAGCACCTCGACTACTACTCGGGGCTCGACGAGATCAAGGCCGCCTTCACACAGTTCGCCAACAGCGTGCCGTTCTTCGGGTGCGCGGTCGTCTGTCTTGACCAGCACAGCGTGCAGTCGATCATCCCGGACATACACAGGCGTGTGGTCACCTACGGCCTGACGACCCAGGCCGACGTGCAGGGCCACGACGTGGAGCCGGCGGGAGAGCTCACCGGTCTCACGGTCGTGGCCAACGGAGAGGAGCTCGGACGGATGGAGATCCGGATGCCGGGTCTTCACAACGTATACAACGCTCTCTCGGCGGTCGCGGTCGGGCTCGAACTCGGCGTCGCGTTCGAGGACATCGCGGAGGGGCTGAGGAGCTTCGAGGGCATCGCGAGACGTTTCGAGATCAAGGGGGAGGTCAACGATGTGCTTGTACTGGATGACTATGGGCACCATCCGGCGGAAGTCGCCACGACGCTCGCGGCGGCATCGACACGATGGGACCGACGCACCGTCGTTCTCTTTCAGCCCCACCGATACAGCAGAACGCAGAAGCTGGCGGACGAGTTCGGCCACGCCTTCTTTGACGCGGAAGTGCTCGTCGTAACCGACATCTACGCGGCGAGCGAGGAGCCGATCCCCGGCGTGACGGGGGAGCTGATCTCAGACGCGGCGCGCCGGTTCGGACACCGGAACTCGACCTACGTCGAGGGTCGGAGCGAGCTTCTCGAGCACGCGCTGTCCATCATCGAGCCGGGCGATGTCGTGATCACGCTTGGCGCAGGCGACATCTACCGGCTCGGCGAGGAGCTGCTCGAGCGGCTGAAGGAGCGCGGTACGAACTGATGCGGATCGAGCCGACGACATACGCGGAGCTCGAGCGGCTGGCTCCCGGGGCCGTGCTCAGCGACGAGCCGATGGCGAGGCACACGTCGTTCGGTCTCGGCGGTCCGGCGGACGTGTACGTGGAGGCGCCGGACGCGACGGCCTTCGAACGGGCGGCGGAGCTGCTCCGCGAGGCCGGGGTTCCGGTCAAGGTCGTCGGGCGCGGCACGAACCTGCTCGTCCGCAGCGGCGGCATCGAGGGAGCGGTTCTGTCGACCGAGCTCGCGTTCTCGGTCCTGACGGAGCGTGACGGGCACATCGTGGTCGGAAGCGGCGTGCCTCTGAAGAGCTTCCTCGCGTTCTGCGCCGAGGCCGGCTGGGTCGGGCTCGAGCCGCTCGCCGGAATACCAGGCAGCGTCGGGGGCGCCGTCTTCATGAACGCCGGAAGCTACGGGACCTTCATCGGCGACTGCCTCGAGACCGTGACGGTCTACCGTCCGGGCGTCGGTCGCGAGACCCTATCGCGCGAGGAGCTCGATCTGGGGTACCGCACGGCGCGGCTGCCGGAGGGGGCCGTCGTGGTGGAGGCGAGTTTCGCGCTCGAGCGGGGAGACGCCTCGGAGGTCTCGCGGCGGCTGCAGGAGATCCTCGAGCTCAAGTGGAAAGGCCAGCCGGTCGGCATGCGAAGCGCCGGATGCGTCTTCCGGAATCCGCCGGACGTCAGGGCATGGCAGCTTGTCGATCAGGCAGGGCTCCGCGGCGCGCGCGTCGGCGGGGCGGTGGTCAGCGACCAGCACACGAACTTCATCCTCAATGACCGGGGAGCCGCCCCGGAGGACGTCGAGGAGCTTATCGATCTCATCATGACGACCGTGCGCGAGCGGACGGGACGCGAGCTCGTGCTTGAGGTTGAGATCGTCGGACGGAGCGGGAGCGTCGCGAATGCGTAGCAGGGAGGCCGGACGCGTGGCCGGGAAGCGGAAGAGACGACACGGCAGGGTGGGGCGGATCGCGATCATCGTGTGCGCGGTCCTTCTCGTCGGAGGGATCGGGGCGGCCGTCGCGCTCGCTCCGTCCTGGAGTTCGGAGCCCGGACGGTTCGCGGTCGCCCGTGTCGACGTCTACGGGAATGTCGTCCTGACGCCCGATGAGGTCGTGGAACTGGCGGGAGTCGGGATCGGCGAGCAGCTTCTCGATGTGCGGCCGGCCGGCGTCGAGCGGGCGCTGGCGGAGTCGCCGCGCGTGAAGCGGGCAAGAGTATCGCGCGGTCTGCCCGACCGGATCGAGATCCTGCTTGAGGAGACGCTGCCCGCGGCGATCGTGCCGGGCGGTCCGGACGGGTTCGTGGAGGTCTCCGATCAGGCGCTGGTGTTGCCGGCGGCAGATCGAAGCGCCTTCGTGGACGTGCCGCTCATCACGGGCATTCCCGCGCCTCCCGAGGCGGGGGAGCGGTTCGAGTCCGAGCTCATGAACGAAGCGCTGCGTGTACTGCAGACGGCGAAGGAGATCTCTCCCTCGCTGTGGATGGAGATATCGGAAATCAGGTTTGCGCCGGGGTCGGGTCTGGTCATCTATACGGTAGCCGACGGGGCAGAGATCAGGTTTGGCCTCGGCGCTCTAAACGCAAACGATCTGTCGAACTCGTGGAAGGTGCTTTCGGACCTGAAGGCTCGAGGTACCCCCGCGAGGTCGATCGATCTGAGGTTCGACGGCCAGGTCATCGTGCGACTGGCCCACGCCGCCACCGGGAGACGCAGCCAGGAAAGGGGATCCGCGTGAAGAAGAGCGAGATCCTCGTCGGTCTCGACCTCGGGTCGAGCAGGATCAAGGCGGTCGTCGCGGACGTACAGGACCGGGAGCTACCCGAGATCCTGGGGATAGGGGAGTCCGCTTCGGCCGGCATCGAGGCCGGCGTCATCGTGAACATGGAGAAGGCAGCCGACGCGATTCGCGAGGCCGTCGAGGAGGCCGAGGCGAGCGCCGAGGTCGAGATCGGCACGGCCGCCGTCGCGATCAACGGCGAGCACATCCGCGGCATCGACAGCCGGGGCGTCATTGCCGTGTCGAGAGCCGGCGGTGAGATCACGCGGGCGGAGATCGCCACAGTGGTGGAGGCCGCGGGAACGCTCGCGCTTCCGGTCGGACGCATCGTGCTGGATTCGCTCCCGCAGGAGTTCTTCGTGGACGGCCAGCGGGGCATCCGCGACCCGATCGGGATGTCCGGGGTGCGTCTGGGGTCGCAGGTCCACATCGTGACGGCCGAGGAGCAGGCGGTCGACTCGGCGAAGCGGGTGGTCCGTCGTGCGGGCGTCCGGGACACGGGGATCTTCGTCAAGCCGATCGTCGCCGCGCTGGCGTCGCTCTCCGATGACGAGACCGAACTCGGTTCGCTGTCGATCAACATGGGAGCGGGGAGCACCAGCATCGTCGTGCACTACGGACGGGCGGTGCGGCACGTGGCGGTCGTCCCGTGGGGCGGAGCGTGTGTGACGAATGATGTCGCGGTGGGGCTTCGTATCCCGATCGCGAAGGCGGAGCAGCTCAAGCGCGAGGCAGGGTGCGCAGCGGCCTCGGGCATCGAGGACCACGTCGTCGAGATCCCGAGCGTTGGGGGACAGGAGCCGCGTCAGAGTTCCACCCAGGTGCTCGCGGCGATCATCGAGCCGCGGGTCCGCGAGATCTTCGAGATGCTTCGGGACGAGGCGAAGAGCACGGAGTTCTGGGGAAGGACCCCGGCGGGGGTCGTGATCACAGGCGGCGGGGCCAAGCTTGCAGGAGTCGCGAACGTGGCGGAGGACGTCTTCGGCGTACCGGCACGGGTCGGGCTGCCGGACCGGGTCTCGGGGCTCTTCGATGCGATCGCCGATCCGTCGCACGCGGCGGCCGTTGGCGTGATCATCGCGGCCTCACGCGCGCCGAAGCGCAGACGGCGCAGGAGGGACAACCGCGTCAGCGAGACGGTCAACCGCGTCCGGCAGTGGGTGGACAACCTGTTGTGACGGGTTCGAGACGCAGATGCCGCGTACGGGCCGGCACGGACGCTGCGCGGGGCAGTCAGAGCGAGAGCGGCGGAGAACGGCACGACAATGACCAGACCAAAAAGGAAGAAGACACGCAGGGCCACGATGGTTCCCGGGAGGAGCGGCCGGGGGGCTGGAGGAGAGACGATGAAGCTGCAGTTCGATTTCGAGCCACAGATGAACGCGAAGATCAAGGTCGTGGGTGTGGGAGGGGCCGGCGGGAACGCCGTCAACCGCATGATCGAGTCCGGGTTCTCGGGCGTCGACTTCGTCGCCATCAACACGGACGCGCAGGCGCTCGAGTGCTCGCTTGCCGCGACGCGTGTGCAGATCGGTCGCGAACTGACGCACGGCCTCGGCTCGGGCGGTAACCCCGAGATCGGGCGAAGGGCCCTCGAGGAGAGCGGCGACGACATCTCGAACGTTCTCAAGGGCTCGGACATGGTCTTCGTCGCGTGCGGCATGGGCGGCGGGACCGGTACGGGAGCCGCTCCGGCGGTCGCCGAGATGGCCAAGAAGATGGGGGCACTCGTGGTCGGTGTGGCGACCAAGCCTTTCATGTTTGAGGGACAGTTCAGGATGAAGCAGGCCGTTGAGGGGCTTGAGCTCTTGAAGCGGTCGGCCGACACGGCTATTGTCATCCCGAACCAGCGTCTCCTTGCCGTTGCGAGCAAGGACACACCCGTCCGCGAGGCCTTCCGCATCGCCGACGACGTGCTCCTCCGCGCGACCAAGGGTGTGGCCGATCTCATCATGGTCCCGGGGCTCGTCAACCTCGACTTCGCCGACGTGAAGTCCGTGATGACGGAGATGGGCGACGCCGTGATGGGCACCGGCGTGTCGGGCGGGAAGAACCGGGCAGTCGAGGCTGCACAGCAGTCAATCTCAAGCCCGCTTCTGGAAGACGCGACGATCCGCGGCGCCAAGGGTGTCCTCGTCAACGTGACCGGCGGCGCCGACCTCTCGCTTCACGAGATCAACGAGGCCGCGATGGTCGTCAACGACGCCATCGGCGCCGAGTCGAACATGATCTTCGGCGCGGTTATCGATGACGGTCTGAAGGACAAGGTGATGATCACGGTCATCGCCACCGGTATCGGCGACAAGCCGGCCGAGCAGAGCGTGGCCAGGGCGAAGACCAAGGCGGACCTGGCCAGAGAACGGGTCGTTGCCAGGCCGGTGCGGACCGCGCGTCCGGCGAACCAGATGGTCGCCGCCGGTCGGACCGTCGCGCCACGGGACGTCAGTGAGACGCCGGCGGCTGCGACCGGTCGGGGCGCCCGGCGAAACCCGATCAGACCCGAACCGGCGGGTCCACGTCGGCAGGAGCCCGCGCCGAAGCCGGCCATGTTCGCCAAGGCCGGAGGCCGCCGAGGGTCGAAGAAGGATCTCGAGATCCCCACGTTCCTGCGCAGGCAGATGGACTAGCGTCCTAGAAGGAGGAGCCCATGTCGCTCTTCACGAAGCTGTTTGGTCTCGGTGAGAGCGATCACTACAACAAGGGGATCGAGTTCTACAATCGGGGTGAGTACGACAAGGCGGTCGTGGAGTTCGAGGCGGCGATCGCGGAGTCGAAGAATCCGTCCGATCCCTACTATCAGCTTGGGATGTTCTACGCGGCGGAGACGCACGCGCATCTCGGCTTCGCGTTCTATCGTCGCGGGGATCTGCCTGCTGCAGAGGCGCAGTTCAAGAAGGCGATCGAGGAGAACGAGCGGTACCCGGACCTCCACTACCACCTCGGCGTGATCTACGAGAAGCAGGGGCGTTACGATGAGGCGGCGGCATCGCTCGAGCGGGCCATCGAGATCAACCCCGACTACATGGAGGCGTACTGCTACCTCGCGATCGTCCACTCGCAGACGGGGAGGGACGAGGAAGCTCAACGTGCGTTCGAGCGCGCGACCAAACTGGGCCTCGACATCCCGGTTCCCGAGACACCGCACATCGCCGAGGCGAGTACGCAGTATCTCAAACCGCCGTATGACGAGCTCCGAGGCGCGGCGGTGGGCAAGGAGGAGTTCAAGGAGCTCCTGAACTCAGCCGTCTCCGCCTACAACGCGGGGAACGCAGACGAGGCCGTCACGAGCTTCGAGGAGGCGGTACGTCTGAAGCCGAAGTACCCGGACATCCGGTGCCGGCTCGCCATCGCGTACGGAGAGCTCGAGCGGTTCGATGAGGCGATCGGACAGCTCGACGCGGCGCTCGAGATCAACCCGAAGTACGTGGACGCGCTGTTCTTCCGCGGCGTGTATCTGCTCAAGGTCGGTCGCTACAAGGAGGCGTGCGAGAGCCTCAGACGGGGCGTCGAGCTGAGCGCCGAATACTGGGATCTGAGATGTTATCTGGGGATCGCGTTGTTCAAGCGCGGCATGATGGACGAGTCTCGCGAGGAACTCGAGCGGGTCGTCAAGGCGTGTCCGGAGTACCCGCTCGCGCACTACTACCTCGGGATGAACGATCTCGCGGCGGGCAAGACGGGAGAGGCGGTCGGCGCGTTCAAGGTCGCGTTCGAGGACGTCACCTTCTGGAGCAGCATGCCGGGCATTCCAGCCGAGGTGATGCTCGAGAGTGGGGACTACGACGCCGCCATCGACCGCTACCGCGCGGCCATCGTCAAGAACCCGGACTACGCAGACCTGCACTGTGGTCTGGGCGTGGCGTTCCTCGCGCGCGAACGGTTCAACGAGGCGGAGGAAGCGCTTTCGCGGGCGCTCTCGATCAACGAGGAATACGCCGAGGCTCACGTGGCTCTCGGTCGAGCCCTGGCGCATCTCGGGCGCGAGGACGAAGCGATTGAGCACCTGTCGAAGGCGCTGACGCTCCGACCCGGCTACGCCGACCTCCATCGCGAACTCGCCGACCGCTTCATCGCCGGCGAGCGGTATGCGGAGGCTATCGGTGAACTCGAGCGCGCCGTCGAGATCAACGCGAACTACGTCGAGGCCAGGCTCATGCTCGGGCTGACGTATCGGCGCGTCGACCGGGCTGCCGAGGCCGACGAGCAGTTCCGTCAGGTCCTCGAGATCGACTCACGCAACCCGATCGCCAGAGCTCAGCTCTCTGACTGGACCCCCAGGCACGGCGAACTCAAGAAGGTCCGCGCGTGATCCGTCGTCGTTCCAGCGACACCGGACAGCCATCGTTCCTCGAGAGGGAGCGATGGCTGTCTTCATGTGGGGGAACGGCCATGTCCGGCGTCGACGGGCCGGCCGCAGCGGGCTCCCAGCCTGCGGGCGGCTGGTCTCCGGGCGGCACCGAGCTCTCCGTTGCGCTCGTCTATCCAGAGCGGTACGCGATCGGCATGAGCAATCTGGGGATGCACGCCGCGCTCCGGGCCTTCCGCAGCGCACCGGGCGTGCGTGTCGAGCGAGCGTTCTGGCCGGGCTCGTCGGGGATCGTCGAGGACGACGGGTTCGCAGGGGTCGCGCCGGAGCCGGCCCCCGCCGACCGCTTCGCGGGAGACGCCGGCCGGACGCTCGAGACCGAGACGCCGCTCTCCGACTTCGATGTGGTTGCGTTCTCTGTGAGCTTCGAGGGTGACTACTTCAACCTCGTCAGGCTCCTCGCGGCCGGAGGTCTGGAGCCGCTGGCGGCCGACCGCGGCGACGACGCGCCGCTCGTGGTCGTCGGAGGTGTCTGCTCGCAGCTCAACCCCGCGCCGATCGCGCCGTTTGTAGACGCCTTTCTCATCGGGGACGCCGACGCGCTCATCCCGCCGCTGGTGACGGCGCTGGCCGGGTCGGAAGGAGCCGGCGCGCGGTCGCACGAGGCACGATCACCCGATGCGAGTGCGCGGGAGATGCGGCTCGCGCGAGTTCGCGGAATCCCGGGTGCCTACGTCCCGTCGCTGCCTCCCGTGGAGCCGGTCCTGCCCGCGGCGTGGGCGGGTGGCTGGGTCGAGAGCCTGCTCGTCTCGCCTGATGCGTACTTCCGAGACATGTACCTGATGGAGATCTCGCGCGGCTGTGGCCGCGGCTGCCGGTTCTGCGCAGCCGGTGAGCTTCAGAGACCCGTACGCTTCCGACCGGTCGGTGAGGTCATCGACGCGGCGCGTCGTGCGCTCGAGGTCACGTCGCGGGTGGGTCTCGTGAGCGCCGCGTTGGGTGACCACCCGGACATCGTCGCTATTCTTGAGGGGATGAAGGCGCTCGGCGCAGAAGTCAACATCTCGTCGCTTCGCATGGAGGCGATCACGCCGCGCGTGGCGGCGCTGCTGGCCGACTGTGGTGTACGGACGGCCACGATCGCACCGGAAGCTGGAGACGAAGACCTCAGGCGTTCGGTCGGAAAGGGCATCTCTGACGATGAGGTCGTGGCGGTCGCAGAGCGACTGGCTTCTCACGGCATCGAGAGGATACGAGCATACTTCATGACGGGACTGCCGGGTTCAGGCTGCGGGGAGCCCGCGGCGGTCGCCGCGCTCTGTGATAGGGTGCGATCGGCAGTCGCGCAGCACGGGGCGCGCCTCGCCGTGAGTCTCTCGCCGTTCGTCCCGAAGCCGCGGACGCCGCTCCAGTGGGCGGCGATGGCCCCCGAGCGCGACCACCGTCGTGCGATCGCCGACATCCGGAGACGGCTGGCGCGGTCGGGTGTCTCGACGACGAGCGCCGGGCCGCGTGAGGCGGCGCAGGAGGCCGCGCTGGCGCGCGGCGGGGCGGACCTGGCGGAAGCGATCCGGCTGGTGGCTTTGGATGGAGTGCCGTGGAAGGCGGCCGCGCGGAGCGCGGGCGTGGATCTCACGCGGCTCGTTCATCGCGAGCACGATGCCGATGAGGTGTTCCCGTGGGAGGTGGTTGACGTCGGGAGAGGCAGGCAGCTGCTGCGGCGGCTGTACGAGTCGCGGTAGCGGGTGTCAGATCTCCGCGTGCTCGCAGGCGCGGATCGCGTTGACGATGAATCCCCGGACGGCAGGGTCGTCGAGCAACTCGGCCACGGTGACATCATAGGGAACCCACCGGCGGTCTTCGGTGCGAAGCCGCATCTTCACTCCGAAGGGGATGCCCGGTGAGCCCGTCGGTCGGAAGAGGCTCCGGTCCAGATCCTCGGCGTGCACGATCTCCTCGATGTTCAACCCCGCCAACGCATCCATCGAGTACCCGAGCTCCCGCGAACACGACGGGCTTGCGTAGCGGATCATCAGATCGTCTCCGAGCACCAGCATGAGCTCGTGTGAGTGCTCGATGAGCGCGCGGAATCTGCGCGCCGAGCTCTCCATCGACCGCTCGAGCCGCACCCGCTCTGTGACATCGCGAAGGTTCAGGACCATACCCTCGACATCGGGGTTGCTCAGCTGAAGGTTCGCGCGTCCCTCGAGCAGCACCCACGAGCCGTCCTTCGTCCTAACCCGCATCGCGTTGCTCCGCGAAACGCCCGGCTGCGATGAGGCATCAGCGAACGCATCCGCGAACAGAGCGGAATCGTCGGGGTGTACGAAGCCACCGGCTGGCTTGCCCAGCAGCTCGGGTGGAGCGAAACCGAGTATCTGTGCCGCCGACGGACTGACGTACGTGAACACGCCCGTGGCGTCGAGGACAACGGTCAGGTCGCTCGAGTGCTCGACCAGGGCGCGATAGCGCCGCCTGGCTCGAAGCGCGCGCTCCTCGCTTTCGACGACACGCGTGAGGTCCGTTCCCGTCGCGAAGAGGCCGGTCACGACGCCGCTGGCGTCCTTCATAGCGGTCGTGCGCCAGCGGACGAGGCGCGTTTCCCCGCGCGCCGTCAGGGCGTGGCCGTCGAAGACGTCGTCCAGCCCCTCTCTGAGGATCTCGAAGATCCGCTGTCGACCACCCTCCCGGTAGCGCTCCGGGATGAACGACTCGGCCCAATCGAGCCCGAGGATGCTCTCCTCCGGCAGCCCGAGGATCTCGCAGCCGACGCGGCTGATCGACTGGACCCGGCCCTCGGTGTCGAGAACGAGCATGAACCCGGGCGCCGCCTCCATATAGCTGTCGGCCCGGTCACGCTCGGCACGCCAGTCCTGCTCGATTCGAGCCGAGGAGAGAATGCCGGCCACGTGGGTCGAGATCGCCTCGATTCGTGCGATGTCCTCTTCGGGGATCTGCTCGCGCGACGCGACGGCCAGAAGTCCCACCGCCTGTCCTCTCGCGTACAGAGGTATGTGGACCGCGCAGCCGAGAGCCATGACCTTGATCGTGTGTCTGACGATCGCACTCGTTCCGTCGCGGAGGCGTGCGACCGACTCCGGCGCGTGCTCGGCGAACTCCTGGAGGATCGCTGCGACCTCCTCCGGTGTGTTCCAGACCTTCGTCTCACGCCCCTCGATGACTCGCCAGAGCGTGCTCTCGTTGCTTCTCGGCACCCTGATGAGCGGGATCTTGATCTTGAGGATTCGCTCCGCCGCATTCATGATGCCCGGGGTCAGCCCGATGTTGAGCATCTCGAGCTCGGAGCCGTCGGGGGATATGACGTAGAGGTTGACGCTGTGAGAGTCGAAGACGCGCTGGATCTCGCGAGCGAGCACACGCGAGACGTCACGGAGGTCCGTTCCGTCCACCGCGGCGTCGGCCAGGACACTCGCGAGACGGAGGTCCTGTTCGAGCTCCGCTGCCCGCGACGCCTCTGCCGGGCGCGAGGATTCGAGCAGATCGATACGCTCGCCGGCGTCCGCGAGCCGTTCCCGGAGGCGGGCGAGCTCGGCGATCAGCTCCTCACGCGTTCTTGTGTCTTCGTTCATGATTGCCCGTCACCACCGATGGCCATGCTCCGAGGGAGGCGGCCACCTCGCTGCGAGTGGTGTTGTCTGAGGGACGGAGTCAGCGTGGCTCAGCTGATCCCTTTCACCATCCTTGCATACGAGCGGATTCCCGTCAAGCGCCGCATCTGGGCGGCTCGTCATCGCAGCGCAACTTATTGACACGCTTGCAGTTATGTGCTACCATGAAAAGCTGGAGATGTACAGGCTGATACCAGAGTTCTCACGTATGCCGGACCTTCCTGAAGGGGGAGATGATGAAGCACTCGTTCATCGCACTGGCCCTGTCGCTGCTGCTCGTTGCGGGCATGGCGTCGGCCGCGGACACCTGGGTGTCGATCGACGCAGAGGTCGAGACCGCGCCGACGACGCGCGTCCTGCAGTCCGACCAGACCGGGCTGACGCTGGAGCTCTCGCTCCACGGTTTCAACGCCGGAGCCATCGAGACCGACGGCGGCACGTTCACACGGCTCGGGGTCCCGGGCTGTGGCGTGTCCACCGCGATCGGGCGGGCCTCGCTCCCCACGCTGCGCGAGCTGGTGCAGTTGCCCGCCGGCGCCGACGCGCGCGTCAGCGTCACGGCGCTCGAGACGCGCGAGCTGACGCTGGCCGAACTCGGCCTCCAGCACCGCATCCTTCCGCTCCAGCCTCCGGTCGAGAAGGTCCCGGGTGCGCTCGAGAGTGCACCATTCGTCATCGATAGCGAGTACTACGCGAGCCTGGGCGCGCCACACGAGTGGGCCAGCGTCGCGAGCGGCGGGACCTTCCGCGGCATCGACTTCGCCGAACTCGCAGTGAGCCCCGTCCGCTACGACCCGGGCGCCGGCACGCTCGAGTGCGCGACCCGTATCGTGGTCGAGGTCGACTTCGCAGGCGGCGATCCCGGTGCCACGGCCGTGTTGATGGAGCGCTACGCCAATCCGTACGTCCGAAAGACAGCGCGCGACCTGTTCATCAACCACGAGTCGTTCGAGGGGCGCTACGACATCCCGCTTCCGATCGGCTACCTCATCGTCACGCATGACGATTTCGAGAGTGCCATCCAGCCGCTCGCGGACTGGAAGTCGCAGAAGGGCTACGATGTGACCGTCGTGGCGACCTCGGACATCCCGGGCGGGAACACCAAGGAGAATATCAAGTCGTACATAGAGGACGCCTACGACACCTGGGCCGTCCCTCCGACCTTCGTCCTGCTTGTCGGCGACACCGGGTACATCAGCCACTGGGTCGGGACCCAGTCCTCCAGTCCGTCGACCGACCTCTACTACGTCACGATGGACGGAACCTCGGACTGGCAGCCGGACATCTGGATCGGTCGCTTCTCGTGCACGTCTGCTGCGCAGGTGACGAACCTCGTCAACAAGACGGTTGAGTATGAGACCTTCGACCTGACCAGCGGCACCGACTGGATCAAGAAGGCCGTGTTCATGGCTTCTGAGGACAACTACACGGTATCCGAGGGGACGCACGACTACGTCATACGCGAGCACCTCGACCCGGCCGGCTACGCGTCCGACAGGCTCTACTCGCATACCTACAACGCGACGACCGCGCAGGTTACCGCGGCGTTCAACAACGGCCGCTCGCTCGGCATCTACTCGGGCCACGGAGCGGTTACGTACTGGGCAGACGGTCCGCAGTTCACGGCGACGAACGTCAACGCGTTGACCAACTCGGATATGCTGCCGCTGGTACACAGCTATTCATGTCTGACGGGGCAGTTCAGCTCCTCGTGTTTCGGAGAGACGTGGATCAACGCGACCGACAAGGGTGCGCTCGTCTTCTGGGGCTCGTCCGTGACGTCGTACTGGGACGAGGATGATGTGCTCGAGAAGGGCTCGTTCGAGGCGTTGTTCGACGAGGGCTACACCTGGGCCTGCGGGATCAGCCACCGGGCCCTGTATCACCTCTACACGCACTACAGTGGCGGCGGGAGCACGCGCCGCTACTTCGAGATGTACAACATCCTCGGTGATCCATCCGTCGAGATCTGGACCGACGTCCCGGCGACGTTCGACGCGTCGTACGCCGGTGCCATCCCGGCCGGATCGACGAGCTTCGATGTGACCGTCAACCGGGTCGGCGGCGGAGCCGTCGACCACGCGCTCGTCCATGTGGAGAAGGCGGACGACGGTGTGACGGAGACGTACTACACGAACGCGTCGGGGTTCGTATCCATCCCGCTCTCGCCCGCGCCGGCAACGCCGGGGTCAATGAGCATCACGATCACGAAGCATGACTACTACCCGCACCAGGGAACATCGGTCGTCTCGCTCGCGGACTCGCCCTACGTGGTCTATGAGACTCACAACGTCGACGACGGGACGGGCGGCGGGAGCTCGGGCAACGGCGACGGCATGGTCGACGCGGGGGAGACGATCGAGCTCGTCGTGTCCGTCGAGAACATCGGCAACCAGCCGGCCTACGGCGTCTCGGCGACGCTCGGGACGACCGACTCGTACGTGACGATGATCGACGCGTACGAGGACTACGGCGACATCCTCGTCGGCGGCATCTCGCCGTGCGTCGAGGACTACGACTTCCAGGTCGACGGCAGCTGTCCCGACGGTCACTCGATCAGCTTCGAGCTGACGGCGACCGACGGCGACAGCACTTGGGTGAGCGGCTTCAACATCGTCGTCGGCGCCCCGCTCCTCACGGTGGGGAACGTCGTCGTGGACGATGCCGGCGGCAACGGCAACGGCTGCGCCGAGCCCGGTGAGACGGTCGAGGTCACGGTCACGCTCGCCAACGGCGGGACGAAGTCCGCGGCCGACGTGACGGCGGTTCTCTCAACGAGCGACCCGCACGTGTCGATCAGCCAGGACACGGCGACGGCCGCGCTCATCGGTTCCGGCGGGAGCGGTGATCTGTCGCCCGAGTACACGGTGGTCGTTCTTCCGACCTGTCCGGATCCGCACGACGTCACACTGTCGCTCTACTGCACCACCGCTCTCGGATACGAGGGGACGGCGGAGTTCACGCTCAGCGTGGGCGGCGGGATCGACGAGGACTTCGAAGGAAGCGGCGAGGACTGGACGCACTCGAACATCACGACGGGCTTCGGCGACGAGTGGCACGTCGAGACCTACCGCTATCACTCGTCCGGTCACAGCTGGAAATTCGGCGGCGGCGGCTCCGCGGCCTACGGGAATTCGGCCGACGGAGCGCTCTACACCCCGTCGTTCTGCATCGGCGCCGAGGGCGAACTGACGTTCTGGGACTGGCTGGAGGCAGAGGAGGAGTCCTCCTCGTCGGCGTGGGACTGCGCGCTCGTGGAGATCTCGACGAACGGCGGCGGGAGCTGGGCGAACCTGGCGCCGGTCGGCGGGTACAGCCACCAGAAGAACGACAACACGGCCAATCCGCTTCCGAACGGCACGCCGTGCTGGTCGGGCTCGCACGGATGGCGTCTCGAGACGTTCGATCTGTCGGCGTACGAGGGTGAGACCGCGATGGTGCGCTTCCGCTTCGTCTCGGACGGGTACGTGACCGAAGAGGGCTGGTACATCGACGACGTCAACGTGACGAGCACGAGCACGGGCGTCGAGGACCCGGGCGCTATCGTCCCGCGCGAGTTCGCGCTGCTCCAGAACGCGCCGAACCCGTTCAACCCGGTGACGACGATCGCCTACGCGCTTCCGGAACGGGCGGACGTGAGTCTCAAGGTCTACAACATGGCCGGCCGGGTCGTGCGGACGCTCGTCGACGGAGCCGAGGGTCCGGGCACGCACAGCGTCGTCTGGGACGGGCGCGACGAGACAGGACGTTCGGTCGCCAGCGGCGTCTACTTCTATCGCATGAGCGCCGGTGAGTTCTCCGAGCGGCGGATGATGGTGCTCCTGAAATAGCAGCGGGGCATTGTGTCGGCCTGTTGCGGCCGGGCGCATGTGTGACATCGCCGAAGCGAATCAGCGAGGGCCCCGACGCGTGGTGTGTCGGGGCCCTCTCAATGCAGATGTGCGCTTAGCGGAACTAGTTCGGTCGGACGATTCGTCCGATGACATCGAGGAGATTCACCAGCTCGTACGGCTTCTGGAGGAAGTCGTACCCACGTTCCTGGATCTCGCCCCACTGCGATTTCTCATCCGAGTAGCCGCTGCTCAGAAGGATATCGAGCTTCGGATCGAGCGCGAGAAGCTCCTCGGCGAGCGTCACACCGCTCTTGCCGGGGAGGACCACGTCGCTGAAGATCAGATCGAAGCGTCCGTTCTTCTGGTGGAACTGCTCGAGCGCTTCCTCGGCGCTTGCCGTGGCGATGACCTCATACCCGCTCGCCGACAGGGCTCGGATCGCGAAGTCACGCACCGCGTCCTCGTCCTCGACGAGCAGGATCCTCTCACCCCGACCGGTCCGGTTCTCAGTCGCCGCGGCCTGCGGTTCCTCTGTTGCCACCTCGGCGGCGCAGGCGGGGAGGTGGATATGGAAGGCAGTTCCCCTGCCGACCTCGGAGTCAACGTCGATCCATCCCTCGTGCTGACAGACGATGCCGTACGCCCCGGCCAGACCGAGTCCGGTGCCCTGGCCTCTGGCCTTCGTCGTGAAGAACGGCTCAAAGATGCGTTCGCGGACGTCAGGCGGGATGCCTTCGCCGTTGTCCTCGATCGAGAGTCGCACGTAGCTGCCGGGACGCGCATCGGCGCAGTCACCCATCGTGTCCTCGGTCAGGGTCGAAGTGCCGGCGCGGATCGTCAGGCGGCCGCCCGACGACATCGCGTCGCGCGCGTTGACCACCATGTTGACGATGACCTGCTCGAGCTGTCCGGCGTCGGCCTTGACACCGGGGAGCTCGGGACCGACCTCGGTGACGAGCTCGATGTCCTCACCGATGAGGCGTCGGAGCATGGCCTCCATGTTCCCTACGACGTCGCTAAGCGAAAGGACCTGCGGTGCGAGCGGCTGTCTGCGGCTGAAGGCGAGGAGCTGACGGGTGAGCCCGGCGGCGCGTTCGGCGGCCTTCTTGACCTCCTGAACGTGCGGCTTGAGCTGGTGATCCTCGTCCAGTCCGAGGAGGGTCAGATCCGTGTAGCCCGTGATGGCCGTGAGCAGGTTGTTGAAGTCGTGCGCGACGCCGCCCGCGAGTCGGCCGATCGCCTCCATCTTCTGAGCCTGGAGCAGCTGTCCCTGGGCCAGCTGGAGTTCTTCGAGGCTCTGCTTGAGTTCGGCAAGCACGGTCGCGCGACGCCACGTCGCGGCGATCTGGTTCGTGATCGCGGTCACCGTCGGGACATCGGTCCGTCTGAGGGTGTCGGCGTGGATGGCGCAGACACCGAGGACCTCACCCTCGTCCATCAGAGGAGAGATGATCGTGAGGTTCATGCCCAGCAGACTCGCGAGATCCGATGCTGTGGTGTGGCTTCCTGGCGGGATCATCTCGCCCAGCAGGGTCTCCGGATCGTCGATGAAGATGGGATGGCCGTCCAGCATGGCGTAGCGGAAGGCCGGCATGCGGCGATAGGGTATTCTCGCCTGACTGAGGGGTCTTCCCATCAGTCTGTCGGCCTGCAGGATCGCCGCATCGTCCATTCCGGTTGCCGCGACCTGCAGCGCGTCGTGCGAGTCGTCGAGCAGCATCAGCGTCGCCGTCAGGCCATTGCTCGAAAGCGTCTTCACGGCAACGTCGAAGACCTCGTCAGGTCCCTCGGCGCCGGTCATTGCGAGCGACGTGGCGTTGAGGGCCTGAAGCATGGCCTCGGCGTGCTTGCGATCGGTGATGTCTCGCTGCACCGAGATGAATGACATCGGCTTGCCGTCCGGGCCGGAGAGGGGCGAGATGACCATCTCGCAGTCGAAGACGCTCCCATCCTTGCGGCGGTTCAGATGCACCCCCTGCCACGTCTTCCCGGCCGCGACCGCGTTTCTGATCTCGCGTTGGATGTCGTCGCGAAGCGGCTCGGCGTTGAGCGCGTCTGGGGTTTCTCCGATCAGCTCGCTGCGTTCGAAGCCGTACATCGTTACGATCGCCTCGTTGGCATACGTGATGTTGAAGTCGAGATCGGTGACGATGATGCCCTCGGAGATCTGCGGCGGGATGGAGCCCAGGAAGCGCAGCTGCTCTTCGGCGCGGCGGCGGTCGAGCGATGCGCCGATCTGACCGGAGACGAACTTGAGCATCTCAAGGTCGTCCTCGTTGAACTCATCGGGGTTCCGGTAGCTCTGCAGCACGATAGCGCCGATGACCAAACCCTGACTTGAGAGCGGGACGCCCATCCAGATCTCGCTGTCCGCACCGACGAGGTCGACGTCGCCGCTTGCGATCATCCGCGCATTGGTCTCGCGGTCCACGAGAAGCGGCTGGTTGTGTCTGATGACGTAGGCCGTGAGCGTCTTCCCCGCCGGGAGCGATTCGTAGTCTCCGTCGTCCTCCTCGTCAACGAAGTAGGGCAGGGAGATGGTGTCACTTGACCGGTCGTAGAGCGCGATGAAGAAGTTGTCCGTGTTGAGGACCTGACTGAGCTCCTTGTGGATCGTGCGATACAGGGTGTCGAGGTCACCGGTCGTGTGCGCTGCTGCAGCGATCGCGTACGCGACTCGCTGCGCGCTCTCAGCGCGTCGCACGTCGGTGACGTCCATCCCCGAGCTGAGCGAGCCGATGATCCGGGCCTCGCCATCGCGGAGCGGGGTGTTCTGCCAGGATACGATCCGGGTGTTGCCCTTCAGTGTGATCACGTCGTTCTCGTGACTCTCGGAGGAGTCACAGTCGCCGGCCATGAGCCGGTCGAAGATGGTCCGGGTCATCTGGCGGCCGCCCGGTGGAACGAACGTCTCGAACCAGTTCGTCCCCAGTATCTCCTGCTCGGTTCCTTCGAGGATCTCACAACCGCGCCGGTTGATCATGCTCACGTGACCGTCGGCATCGAGCGCCATGAAGATGGCCGCAGCCAGGTCCAGGTAGTTCTCGGCTCGGTCGCGCTGTGCCTCGGCCGTGTTGAGCGCAACGATGCGGGCGAGGTTGGCGCCGAGCATCTCGGTGGCGGTCCTGAGGATGGCCATGTCCTCCTCTGTGATGCTGTCGGGTGTCAGCATGCCATCGAACATGACGAACCCGCTGAGCTCATCCTCGCTCATCATCGGGATCATGAGCACGGAGATCACGCCAAGCGTGTGAAGCGTGCCGCGGTCGATCCCATGACCGGCCGGAAGCTGTCGGGCGTCGCTGGCGAACACCGTCTTGCCCGAGCGCAGCTGCTCGATGCACCAGGGGATCAGTTCAGCGTCGAGCTCATCGATGTGGAGCTTCTCAGCCCCTTCACGCGAATGCCACTCGTGTTCGACGGCGAAGGTCTCGCCGCCCGGTCGCGAACGGAACATGACGGCGCGGGTCGCGGAGACCGAGCGTCCGAGAATACCGATGACCGTGTCGAGGTCGACGGAGACCTCGCTGACGAGCGTGCTGGAGACCTTCGAGAGGGCTCGTTCGAGCGCGCGGCGTCGCTCCAGCGCGTGCGTCGTGTCGCTGTGGGATCTGAGATCGATGGCCGTGAGTGAGAGCGCTGTCGGCGATCCGGCACGGTCACGAAGGACGGTACCGGTCTCGAGCATGGGGAACGTGTTCCCCTGTCTGTGCGCGTGTGAGACCTCCACCGCGCTGAAGGGCCGTCCGCGTTTGAGTGCCGTGTGCGCACCGAGCGCGAGCGGGAGCTGGTCTTCGGCGCGGAGCTCGTCGAGCGACGTGCCCAGAAGCTCGTTGCACTCATACCCGTGTGCCTCGGCGAAGTACGAGTTGACGTACGTGATGCCTCCATCGAGATCCGTGACCACGAACCCGCAGTTCGCCTGGTTCGTGATGGCCTTGACGAAGTCGTCTCGTGTCCTTGCCTGAGCGCGACTCGTCGCGAAGCTCGAGAGGAGCAGGCCGATGCCCAGTGTGAAGACGGTCAGCACGAACCTGAGGGCCAGGTCGAGCGGGTGGATGCCCGTCGCGAGCGCCTCGAGGAAGGTGCCTGTCTTGAGGAAGTAGGAGGAGATGCCGGAGTAGGCGACCCAGAGGATCGCCGCCATTCCGAACGTCATCGCAGCCAGTCGCCGTCGGTCGCTCATGGACCCCCACCGTGCAGAACACAACGAACAACAGTCAGTAATCCTGCACCCGCCCCGGATGTCGCCTGTCTATGGCACTTCACGCATCGTGGCAGGGTGGCAGCAGCACGAAGCCTCCATCGTGGCGCTATTGTGCATGACCCATACCAGTTCCCTCAGATGGCCCCAGCTTTCGGCGACTCCACGAGGGCTTTCTGCTTCCGTCAAACCTGCGGCTTGTGCTAGACTTCGCCAAAACGGTGCCAGCGCGGCACGCCGTTCCGGGGGCGACTGTCGCTCATCGGGGACTGCCGCACGACGGTCACATGCGGGAGGTGCAGATTGAAGGTCAAGACCGAGATGGTGGGAGAGGTCGGAGTCATTCGACTCTCGGGCAATCTGACGGGTGGTCCGGAGAGCGACGAGGTTCGCGGCGCGGTTCGCCGGTTGCTGGACAGCGGCGCGCGCAAGTTCGTCATCGATCTGAAGGGCGTGCCCTGGATCAACAGTACGGGGCTCGGTACGCTGATGGCGATCTACACGAGCGTGCAGCGCGAAGAGGGCGTCCTCAAGCTCGCGCATGTGTCGGATCGTATCCAGAGCCTCTTCATGATCACGAAGCTCCTGACCATCTTCGACACGCACCCGACGACAGAGGAGGCCCTCGAGGCCTTCTAGTCCGGCGGCGCACGCTGGAGGACGATGAGTCAGTCCGGTGGTTCTGAGGAACTGGTCCTGGCGAGTGACTTCGCTGTTCTCGACCGCGTCGACGAACTGGCCGTGAAGTACGGTCGGCTCGCCGGGTTCGAGGACGGACCGCTGATGGAGATTGCCATCGCGGTCGTCGAGGCCGTGACCAACGCCATCGTGCACGGGAACAAGCGCGACACGGCGAAGCGGGTGAAGATGAGGATCGAGTGGGAGCCGGGGAAGTTCGGGCTCACGGTCCACGACGAGGGCGACGGGTTCGACCTCACGTGCGTGATGGACCCCACGGATCCGGAGCGCTGCATGGAGACGTCCGGCCGCGGCATCTACATCATGCGTCAGGTGATGGATACCGTCGACTACGAGATGGGTGAGGGGCAGGGGACGACGCTTCGTCTGACGAAGTCGATGTGAGGCGGGAGTCACGGTCGGAAGCGAATAGAGCAAGGGGGTCCTCCTTCGGGAGGACCCCCTTGTCGTACGTCGCGTCAGAATGAAGTCGGTGCGTGGACCGCGAAGCGGTCTACTCGGCCTTCTTCTTCTGCTTGGGCTTGTACCTGTCGACGGCACCCGAACGGATGCAGCGGGTGCAGACGCTGATCTTCTTCGGTGTGCCGTCCACCACGACGCGCACCTTCTGGAGGTTCGGCAACCAGCGGCGCTTCGTGACGTTGTGGGCGTGGCTGATGTTGTTGCCCACTTGCGGGTGCTTCCCGCAGATATCGCACTTCCGTGACATCGTGGCTCCTCCATGTGAGTTGGACAGAAGCCGAATCTAGCACACGATGACGGGTCCTGCAAGCGCTTTCCCGCAGGTCCGGCCGCCGTTGACCGGACGGGGCGGAGTCCCGTAGAATCCGGGCCTGTGGCCGTGAGACGCTGCGTTCCCGGCCACGGGCGGACGATCCAGCCGCGCGACGGGGCCGACAGGGAGATGACCATCGCTCAGAAGGCCGACATACGCTCTCCGGTCCGCTACCTCAGGGGGGTCGGTCCGAAGTTCGCTGCACTCCTCGCGCGGGCCGGCGTCGAGACGATCGAGGATCTCCTCTACTACATCCCGCGAGCCTACACCGATTGGTCGACGGTGGCTGAGATCGACCACCTGCGGGTCGGCGACCGTGTGACCGTGGTCGGGCGGATCCTGTCCACCGACCTGTCGCGGCGTCGCGGCGGGCGAAGCGTCATGCTCGCGGTCGTCGAGGATGAGACGGGTGCGATCGTGGCGCGGTGGTACAACCAGCCGTACCTGGCGACGAGTCTCAAGAAAGGCGAGCGGATCGTCCTCAGTGGCGAGGTCCGCTTCGACAAGCACGCCCGCCGCAAGGAGTTCGTCAGTCCCTCGTTCGAGACACTCGGCGACCGGGAGGTGGCCGAGCTGGTCCACGCCGGCCGCATCGTCCCCGAGTACTCCCAGATCGGCGAGCTGTCCGGGAAGCGCATCCGGCGGTTCGTCAAGTCCGCGCTCGACGGACACCTTGACGAGGTCCTCGACCCGCTGCCGGACTGGGTCATCGAGCGGCGGCGGCTCCCAGATCTGAGGACGGCCATCGCGGACGTCCACTTCACAAGCGATACCGAACGCGCCGGTCGGGCGCGTGCGAGACTCGCCTACGAGGAGTTCTTCCTCTTCCAGGTCATTGTCGGAGTGCGGAGACGGCGACGTCAGAGCGCGCCGCGGGCCGTGGCGCCTCTGCGGTGGAGCGATCCGGGGCACGACCGCTTCCTGGCTCAGCTTCCGTTCGAACTCACCGGGGCGCAGACGCGCTGCGTGAGAGAGATCCGACGGGACCTCGAGCACGGCGCGGCGATGAACCGTCTGCTCCAGGGCGACGTGGGTTCGGGCAAGACCGTGGTCGCGGCGGCGGCGATGCACCAGGCGGGCGGCGACGGGTGGCAGTCCGCGCTGATGGCCCCGACCGAGATCCTGGCGCGACAGCACTTCGAGAACATCACGCGTCTTCTCGAGCCGCTCGGGCACCGGGTCGTGCTGCTCCGTGGCGGGATGCGCGCGGAGGAGCGGGGCGACGCGCTCGAGGCGATCAGGAGCGGGGACGCCCAGGTCGTCGTCGGAACGCACGCCCTCATCCAGGCCGGCGTTGAATTCGCGAACCTCGGGTTCGTCGTCATCGACGAACAGCACCGGTTCGGCGTGGTCCAGCGCGCTGCGCTGAGACAGAAGGGCGGCGCACCCGACGTGCTCGTGATGACGGCGACCCCGATCCCGCGGACCCTGTCGCTCACCGTCTACGGCGACCTCGACGTGTCGGTCATCGACGAGCTGCCGCCGGGGCGCACGCCGGTGCGGACGGCGGTGCGCGACGAGGCGGCGCGGGGGAGAGTCTACGACTTCCTCCGCCAGGAGGTCGGCGGGGGGCGACAGGTCTTCATCGTGTATCCGCTCGTCGACGAGTCCGAGAAGATGGAACTGGCGGCGGCGACGAGGATGCACAAGGAGCTCGACCGGAAGGTCTTCCCGGAGGTCGAGGTCGGTCTGGTGCACGGCCGGATGCGGCCCGAGGACAAGAACGCGGTGATGCGGTCGTTCGCCGAGGGTGAGATCGGCATCCTCGTGTCGACGACGGTGATCGAGGTCGGGGTCGATGTCCCGAACGCGACGGTCATGGTGGTCGAGCACGCGGAGCGCTTCGGGCTGGCCCAGCTCCATCAGCTCAGGGGGCGCGTCGGCCGTGGTACGCAGCAGTCGTACTGCATCCTGATGGCCGGCAAGGGCGCGTCAGACGATGCGCGGGAGCGTCTCAAGGTACTCGCGGAGACCAACGACGGATTCGTCATCGCCGAGCGGGATCTGCAGTTCCGCGGGCCGGGGGAGTTCATGGGCGTCAGGCAGCACGGCCTGCCGCGCTTCTCGGTGGCGAACATCGTGGCGGACACGCGGCTGCTCGTCCAGGCGCGCGAGGACGCGTTCGAGCTCATCGAGCGCGACCCCGACCTCGCGTCGGAGGAGGGACGCACCGTCGTGGACGCCGTGGAGCGGCGATTCAGCGGGCAGGGCGACCTGATGGAGGTCGGCTGATCAAGGAGGTTGCATGACCAGGGAAGAGGGGCTCGCGGCGATCAGGGAGCGCGTCGGGAACAGGAATCTCATCAAGCACATGCTCGCGACCGAGGCGGTCATGCGTGGTCTGGCGTCGCGGTTCGGCGAGGATGAGGATGCGTGGGGGCTGGCCGGTCTCGTTCACGACATCGACTTCGAGGAGACGGCGGAGGACCCGGAACGGCACGGGCTCGTTTCGGCCGAGATCCTCAGAGGGATGGGGGTCGCCGACGACGTGATCCACGCGGTGAAGGCTCACGGCGACCAGGTGGCATGCGAGACGCTGATGGACCGCGCGATCGTGGCGGCCGACCCCGTCACGGGTCTTGTCGTGGCGGCGGCGCTGATGCATCCGAGCAAGAAGCTCGTGGAGGTCGACGTCCCGTTCATCATGCGTCGTTTCGGTGAGAAGCGCTTTGCCGCGGGCGCGGATCGCGACCGGATCAGGACGTGCGAAGGGATCGGACTCCCGCTCGAGGAGTTCCTCGGCATCGCGCTCGCGTCCATGCAGGGGATCAGTGGGGATCTCGGTCTGTGAGGGTCGACGGCCCTCGGAGACGCGCGTGTTGAGGACCACCGACCCGCCGAACTCCGCGTTCTGAGAGAAGCAGTGCGCGTGACCGCCCTTCGGTCGAACAACGCCGCGATGCAGCAGAAAGCCGGGCTCGTCGGAGCCCGGCTTGTCGTTTCATCAGGGTCGTGCCTGGTCGTCGCCGCTAGTAGAGCACCTTCTCGGGGTTGATGCGCTTGCCGTGCTCGCGCACCTCGAAGTGGACGTGCGGTCCGGTGCTCACGCCGGTGGATCCGACCTTGGCGATGGTCTCGCCGCGCTTGACCGTCTCGCCCTTCGTCACGAGGAGCTTCGTGCAGTGACCATAGAGCGTCTCGTACCCGTTCGGGTGTTCGACGATGACGGTGCGACCGTATCCGCCCTTCCATCCCGAGAACTTCACGCGGCCCGCCAGGGCCGACTTGATCGGCGTCCCGTGCGGGGCGGCGATGTCGAGCCCGGTGTGCATCATCCGACGGCGGTAGACGGGGTGCGTCCTGTAGCCGTAGCGGCTCGAGATGCGACCGTAGACCGGCCACGCCATCCGGAACAGCTGCTCGAGCGCTCCGGTGCCCGGGACGAAGATGCGCTGTCCGAGCTGGAGCGCCTCGACGTCGAGACCCGGGTTCGCGTTGACGACGTCGGCGAGCTCCACATCGTACTTCTTGCAGAGCGACGAGATCGTGTCGCCCCGCTTGACGGTGCAGTAGGTGCCGTCCGTATCGGGGATCTCGAGGATCTGGCCGGGGCGCAGATATCGCGCGCTCGGCAGGTCGTTCATCCCGATGATCGTCTCCATCCGGACGTGGTACCTCTTCGCGATGTTCCAGAGACACTCGCCGCGGGCGACCGGGTGGCGGACGATGTTGGGTGCTCCGCGCTTGGCCTTGCCGTTACCGCCGAGCGGCATCTCGTTCGAGATCGGGTAAAGGAACTCGAGCGAGCGGTCCCAGCTCGTGTCGCGTGAGTAGAGCAGCGGCAGCCGGACCTCGGTCTCGCGGCGCGGCACGCGCGCGTAGCTGGCGCTGTTCGCGCTCGCGAGGAGATCGAGGGCGACGCCCATGCGTGTCGCGACCGTCTCGAGGTCCTCGCCGGGCGAGGCCAGGTAGTCGCTGCTCGAGACGTCCTGCGGAAGCGGCGTCGTCACGCCGATGATGTCGAAGCTGGGCTTGAGGAACCCGCTGTTCCCGGAGCCGAGCACGCGCCCCCAGGGGGAGAGGTGCTCGAAGACCGGGGTGCGCGGGTTGAGGTCGAGGTCGACCGAATCGGTCGCGCTATGGACCGAGAGTCCTGACGCGAGCGCCAGGACCAGCACGAGCGCGGAGAGCGTGGAATAGAACCGTGCGCTCTCCGGAAGCTCAGCGAACCGCGCCACAAGGCGTCCGGTCCGCAGCCTGCGGATGTCCTCGAACATGGTCATATCAGGAAGACAATATACCGACCGCGCGGGGAGCTGTCAACACCCGCGCGGTCCGGTTGTCTCTGACTGAATTCGGCCCAGTAATAATCATGCCGAACGGCCCCAAGGAGCGTCAGATCGACCACGTGAAGCCCAGCGACAGGGTCTGCTTGAGCCTCGGGTCGTCGTCGATCTCCTTGTCGTAGTACGCGTCCAGGTTGAGGTTGACCATCAGGAAATCCGTGATCCCGGCCGTCAGCCTGTTCTCCCACTCGACGTCCGGAGACTTCCAGTCGTCGCCCTCGACGTCGTCCGACCGGGAGTTGTAGAGCGCCTGGTAGGCCGTCAGCTTGCTCGCGAACGTCAACCGGTCCTCGGCGAGGGGCGTGGTGAACTCGGAGACGAACTCGAGCCCCGAGTCGACCGTCGTCTCGCTCTTGAACCCGCCCTCCTCGCCGGTCGGGACTCCGCCGTCGAGGCGCTGTCTCAGCGCGGCTCCAAGCCGCATGGACCAGATCCGGGGCTCCTCATCGATCAGCATCCGCGCGACGCCGGCGCTCTCGGTGAGGACGACGGGGTTGATGTACCGCGTCTCGTCCGGGTCTCGCTCGTCGGTGAACTGCGACTCGAAGCGACCCGACACGAACGGGTCCACGAAGCTCCCGAGCGTGAGCCGCCAGACACTCTCAAAGTCGATCTTGTCGGTCGAGTTCACGGGCTTCGCCCAGTCGTGGGTCTCACCGTCCTGGTTGTGTGTCTGACCGAACTCGAGCTTGAGCGTATTGCGGTTGTTGATGATCTCGGAGAGCTGACTCTCTGCGACCGTGTTGGATGCGGCCGACCACGAGAGCGCTCCCGCCTCGCTGCCCTCCCAGTTGTCGCTGTAGGCGTACTGCGTCAGTGTGAGGTTGTTCTCGCTCGTGACGGTCCACTCGGCCATCGCCGGCAGGGCGAGCAGCGTCGCCGTGAGTAGTATGAGAAGCAATCGCATCGTGTTCCTCCTGTCGTATCGGTCTCAGATGGACCGACGCGCCGCGTCCCGGACTCGGGGCGGCGCGCCAGGTCAGACGATAGCCGGAGCGCGGGGCGGCGCTAGGCCGAACCGAGCTCGGACGTGCAGTTCGGGCACCGGGTCGCCGGGATCGGGATGTCCGTGTGGCAGTGCGGACACTCCTTCGTCGTCGGCGCCGCGGGGGCCTCCTCTTCCTTCTTCTTCATGTTGTTCATCGCCTTGACGACCATGAAGATCGCGAACGCGATGATGATGAAGTTGATGATCGTGTTGATGAACAGACCGTAGTTCATCGTCACGGCGCCGGCCTCCTGCGCGGCGGCGAGTGACTCGTACGGTCCGGGCGTCGAACCGGCCTGAAGTACGGAGTACATGTTCGTGAAGTCCGTCCCTCCGAGCAGCATGCCGATCGGCGGCATCAGGACGTCGGTGACGAACGACCCGATGATCTTGCCGAACGCGCCGCCGATGACGATACCGACCGCCATGTCGACGACATTGCCGCGCATCGCGAACTCCTTGAACTCCTTGAACATCCTCTCCTCCTCGTGAGGGCGTGCCGCGCACGCGTCCCTCGTTCGAGCCCGTCCGGCGGGTCCGGCCGCCGGACGCTCCATGTCACTCTCCGCTACTTGTCGACGTGCACGTCGAGCTGCGGGAAGGGGATCTCGATTCCGGCCTTCCCGAGGGCCTCGTAGATGCCCTTGGTGATGTCGCCCTTGACGGTCCAGTAGTCCGCCGTGTTGGCCCACGGCCTCAGCTGGAGGTTGAGCGACGAGTCCGCCAGTTCGGTGAGCACGAACGTCGGCGCGGGCTCATCGAGCACGAGATCATGCGCCTTCATCAGCTCGATGCCGACCGAGACCGCCTCGTCGACCGTGGTCCCGTAGGCCACGCCGACCGAGACGTCGACGCGCCGCGTCGGCATCCGGGTGGCGTTGATGATGGGAGAGCCCCAGACCTGGCCGTTGGGGATCGTGATGTAGACGTTGTCGGGGGTCATGAGCTCGGTCGCGAGGATGCCCACCGCGCCGACCTTCCCCGTGATCCCGTTGATCGTGACGACCTCGCCGATGTCGATCGGGCGGAGGGCGGCGATCCAGACGCCCGCCGCGATGTTGTTGAACGTCTCCTGCATCCCGAACCCGAGCACGAGGCCGACGATGGCCGAGAGGCTCAGGAGGATGGAGCCGACGTTCACCCCGAGCGTGCTCAGCACGACCAGGATGACGATGGCGTAGAGCAGGATCCCGAAGAACCGGGCCAGGAACTCGATGAGGATGTCCGAGAGCTTGGTCTTCTTGAGCTGGCGCCTGAAGACGGCGAGGATGACGCGGGCCACGATGAGGCCCACGACGAGCACGCCGATGGCCGTCGCCAGCTGCAAGAGCGTCATGTTCGTGTGCGGGATGGTCGCGCTCCAGTCCATCTGCTGCTCCTTCCAGCCTCTGAGAGGGTCGTTGGTCGGTCGTCGCGCCGCCCGCAAGCGGCTGTCGTGCAGGCGAACGGCTGTCGGTCGCGTCGGCTTCTCTCGTGTCGTGTACTTCTACGGTCTCAAGGCGCATCGAGTCAAGCCGGAAACCCGGCACAACGCCTTTGCGCTCTCGAGCTTGGATGCCGGCAGCCGCCACGGGTTCCCCGGCGCGGGCGGTTTCGGAAGCCCCCCGCGGAGAGTCGCTTCGCAGGCCGGAAGTTCCCTAGATGCAAGGGGTTCGGCCTTGACACCCTGTGGGGGCGGGGCTACCATGACGCGCGATGGGCGGCGTCGGCGGCGCGCACCGCGTGCCCTGGACGTCAGCATCTGTCGCTCACTCCACATCGGGAAGGACTGGAGCTGCACGCATGGCGATCGCAGGGCTCGAACCGCCGGCGGTACTCCTTGCAAGCGTGCTCGTCGCGCTCGCTCTCGGTCTCGTCGTCGGCTGGCTCCTCGCGCGCGATCGCGCGCGGTGCGAGGACCGCGTCCAGCAGGACATCGTCAAGAGCAAGCAACAGCTCCAGGCGATCTTCGACGGCATCACCGATGGTCTGATCATCGTTGATACTGAGTTCCGGGTCGTCGCCATCAACAAGGCCGAGGCGGCCTTCCTCGGCCGCGAACCAAAGGACCTCGTCGGGCTTCCCTGCTACGAGGTCTACTGTCGTGGCGATGTTGCGTGCGGGGCGTGTCCCGCGCACAGCACCTTCGCGACAGGAAAGGCGGCCCTGGTGCCCCAGCTCGAGCTGTCGGGCAGCTTCCACCGGCGCGGCGTGGACGTGTACACCTTTCCGGTCAAGGACCGAAGCGGCAGGACGGTTCAGGCGATTCAGTACATCAAGGACGTGACCGACCGGATGAAACTGCAGCAGCAGCTTCGCCAGGTCGAGCAGATGACCGGCATCGGTCAGATGGCGGCGAACGTCGCGCACGAGATCAGGAACCCGCTGATCGCTGTGGGCGGCTTTGCACGGCAGCTCCACGAGGACATGGAGCCCGACGATCCGCGACGCGAGCATACACGCGTCATCCTGGAGGAGGTCACGAGGCTCGAGCAGATCCTGCGTGAGCAGCTGACGCTCGAGCGACATCTCCAGCCGGTGATGCGCCCCGTGGACGTCAACCAGATCCTCCGCGACGTCCGGAAGCTTCTGTCGCACGGGCTCCTCTCGTCGCAGACCCAGCTGGTCGGGGATCTGCAGGACGGACTTCCGGTCACGATGGGAGACGCGAACCAGCTGAAGCAGGCGTTCCTCAACATCATAGGAAACGCCATCCAGTCGATGGAGGATGGCGGGACGGTCTCCGTCACGAGCGCGCAGCGTGGCGACGATATCATCGTCACGATCAGAGACGACGGACCCGGCATCCCGAGCGACGTGATGAGCAAGCTGTTCGTGCCGTTCTTCACGACGCGGAAGTCGGGCTCCGGTCTCGGACTCGCGGTCACGCGTCGCATCGTCGAGAACCACGGGGGCGACATCACGGCGGAGAGCCAGCCGGGCGACGGTACGTCGTTCACGGTGCGGCTCCCGATCATCCGGAGCACACCGGAAATGGCGCACGAGCGCATCTACGGCGATACGGGGGGCGGGGATGAACCCGCCGACCGTCACGAGCAGACCGAGCGACGAGTGGAGGAGTGACATGACGAAGGTCCTGGTAGTCGACGATGAGAAGAACATCAGGCGGCTCTACGAGAGCGAGCTCAAACGTGAGGGATACGAGGTGGAGACGGCGGAGAGCGCCGAGGAGGCGCTCGAGCGGATCGAGGACGGCCCGCCCGACCTCGTCGTGCTCGACATCCGTCTCGAGGGGATGGACGGGATCGACTGCCTCCGGACCATCATGGAGCGCCGACGTGATCTGCCGGTGATCCTCAACTCGGCCTACTCGACATACAAGCAGGACTTCGCCTCCTGGATGGCCGATGCGTACGTTGTCAAGTCGGCCGATCTGACGGAGCTCAAGGCGAAGATCAGAGAGGTGCTGGAGAAGCGGGGCAGGGTGTAGGAGGGGGGACCCGTGCGCACAGCGATCCAGCGGGACCTGTTGGGACTGAGGAAGCGGCTCAAGAGCTCGCCGAGCGACGACGAGACGCTGAAGGAGCTGTGGATCTCGTACATGGAGTCCGGACGACTTGCCGATGCGGTCGTCGTGTTGCAGCAGTTCCTCGCGCGACGCCCGACGGACCACACGGCGATGCTCGCATGCGGAACGTGCTACCGGAAGCTCGAGCTGTACGAGGCCGCTGCCACCGAGTTCGAGCGGGCGGCGAAGGCCGAGCCGGCGAGCGCCGTGGCGAGGTACAACCTGGGACGCGTCTACGATTTGATGGGACGGACCGACGAGGCCATCCGCCAGCATGAGAGGGCGGTCGAACTCGCGCCGGACGACCCCGAACCGTACTACCGCATGGGCGTGACCCGCGCCCGGAGCAGCGAACTCGAGGAGGCGGCGAGCTGGTATCGCCGGGCCATCGAAGCGGACTACGCGTGCGCGAAGGCTCACACGAACCTCGGCTACGCGCTGGACGCGATGGGGCAGACCGACGAGGCGATCCTCGAGTTCAAGCGCGCGATCGAGATCGACCCCGACAACGCCGATCACCATCTGAACCTCGGGGCCGTCTACGGCGAGCGGGGCATGCTCGACGAGGCGATCCAGGAGTTCCGGAAGGCCGTCGAGGTCGACCCGACGAGCGCGGAGGCGCGGTTCAACCTGGGCGCCGCGCTCATCTCGCACGGGCGCGACGAGGACGCTCTTCCCGAACTGGAGCTGGCGGTCCGGCACTCCCCGGAGAACGCGGAGGCCCGCTACCTTCTGGGGGTGGCGCTCATCAGCAAGTGCCGCTTCGCGAGAGCGCTGGCGGAGCTTCAGCGGGTCGCATCGCTTCGAGGCGAGACCCCGGCGCTCGCGTATCACATCGGGTCGGCTCTGGCGTCACTCGATCGTCTCGATGACGCCGAGCGCTATCTCCGCCGCGCTGCGACCGGCGATCCCGACGATCCCGCCGTGCACTACCAGCTCGGACTCGTCCTCGACCGCCTCGGCAAGAACGTCGAGGCGTCGGACGAGTACCGCCTGGCGGGGAGGGCGACACGATGAGCGGAGCGCGGGACCGTCGTTCCCAAAGCATGCTGGGTTCGGTTCTCGTTCTGCTGACGATCACCGCGTTCGGCGCCGCGGCGCGGTCTCCGGAGCTCGCCGTTCCGACCGCGACGTTCCGTGGCCCCGGCGGCGAGATCCATCACTCCGGTCCCCGCATCGCTCGTCCGCCCGCTGTCGTGCCGCTCGGTCACTGGTCCTATCCACTGCTGAGCCGGTTCGTCACGCGCGGCATCATCGATCTTGACCTGACAACGCTTCCCGTCTCCCGGCGCGAGGTGCTCGATGCGCTCGCGGCGCTCGATCCGGCTCTCATAGGAAGCCGGTTGTCGAGGGCGATCGGTGACGAAGGTGGACGCGACGAGACGCGGCCCGGTGGGGCGGTCCGACCGGACGGGGATGGCGACGGTCGCAGGACTGCCCCGACGCACCGACTCTCCGCGCGGGAACGATGGCTTCTCGAACGGCTCGTCCTCGAGTTCGACCGCGCCGTGGTTGACGCGCCTGCGGCGTACATCCGCGATGGAGACGCATCGGTTGGGCTCGGGCTTACGGTGAGCGTGCGCGGCAGCTACGTCGAGGCGGACGAGCCGGCTGCGAACGACGTAACGCCCGGGACGCAGACGTCCGGCCCCGCCCATCGTGATGCGCTCGTCCCATCCGCCGGTGACACGATCGCGATTCCGTCACTCGATGACGACTTCGGGGTCGATGCGACGGCACACTACGAGGTCTGGGGTGGCTTCGGTCAAACGATCGGCTTCTACACCGACGCGAACATCATCTTCCACGGACAGGAAGGCGAGCGAATCGAGCGCGTCTCCCGACGCGCGCGGGCGTGGCGCGGGATGACGGCCGATATCGTCAGCGGGTACATCATGCTCGAACGTCCGAGCTGGCGCGTCACGCTCGGACGATGCGACGCGGCCTGGGGGCGCTCCGAGCGCGGGCGGCTCCTGATCTCGGGTGCGGCGCCGACGCTCGACGGCTTCGAAGCCCGGACGGGCATCGGGCCGGTCTCGTTCAGCGCGCTTCATGCGATCCTCGAGTACCACGAGATCGGGACGGAGTCGGATCTCGGAGTCGATGAGCAGGTGTTCCTCGCGGGACATCGTCTCGTCTTCGCAGGGAAACGCCTCTCGGTCGGTCTCAACGAGACCGTTGTGTACAGCGCGGTGATCCCCGACCCGATCTACCTGAATCCGTTCGCACCGTACTACGTCTCGCAGCACAACGAGCGCGCCGACGACAACATCATCTGGTCGCTCGACATGGACTGGAGACCACGCGACGGACACGAGCTCTACGCGGAGCTTCTCGCCGACGACCTTCAGTACGACCGCAACACGAACAACCCGGACAAGTACGCCGCGACATTCGGCTACCGGTTTGCCGGTCTGCTCTTCGACCGGACCGACCTCGAGCTGACCGTCGAGTACACGCAGGCAAGGAAATGGGTGTACACCCACAAGCATGTCGAGCACCGGTACGAGCACGATGGCTCACCGCTCGGGTTCGAGCTCGGGTCCGACGCCGAGCGGTTGACCGTCGACGCGATGCTGCACCCGCGTCGGCACCTGGGTGTCGGCCTGCGGTACGACCACGCCAGGAAGGGAGACGGCAGCATTCGGGTTCCGTACCTGAAGGGCGTGGATGACCCCGATACGGCGTTCCCCTCTGGTGAGATCCGGACGGTCGATTCGGTCCGGCTCTCGCTCGAGTACGACGATCTCGCGGGGTTCACATCGGGTCTCGTGGTCGGCTTCTACCGCGTGGACGGTGGAGAACCGGTCGACGAGACCATCTGGGAGGTGACAGGTCATGTCGGGTTCCGCATCTAGCGGTCCGGCGGATGCCCGGGTCTCCCGTTCCCGTCCGGCTGCGGCGCTTGTGCTGGTCAGACCACTCAATCTGGCCATCGCGGCTTGCGCGACGCTTGTCGGCGCGTGGCTCCAGGCGGGGCGAGGACTCGCGGTCGGGCCGGCGCTCTGGAGCGCCGGTGCCGTCATCGCCGCCGTCGCCGGCGCGAACGCGTTCAATGACTGGACCGACCGACGAGCCGACGAGATCAACCGGCCGGGGCGGCCAGTTCCCAGCGGCGCGCTCTCGTCGCGGGGAGCGTTCATCGCGGCGGTCATCGCGTACGCAGTCGCCATTGCCGTCGCCACGCGGGTCGGTGTCGCCGCCGTGGACATCGTTGTGTTGTGGGTGCTGGTGACCGTGGTGTACTCGATCCTGCTCAAGGGAGTCCCGGTCCTCGGCAACGTGGTCGCCGCCGCGGTGACGGCCTCGGTGCTCTACCTCGGGTCGCTGTCGCAGGGACGACCGGTCGCCGTCCCGGTGCTCGTGGCGTACGGGCTCGCCTTTCTGTTCAACCTTGCGCGTGAGTTCGCGAAGGACGCCGAGGACGTTGCCGGTGACCGGGTCCAGGGCGTCAGGACGCTCGCGACGACGTGTGGCGCCGAGACGTCGCTGCTGGCCGCCCGCATCACGATCATCGTTGCTCTTCTGGCCGTCGCCGCGCCGTTCGCGCTCGGCGTCTTCGGGACCGCGTACGGGCTGGCGGCGATCGTGATGGAGGGGCTGCTGGTTCTCGCGCTCTGGTCGATCGCGAGACCGGAATGGGCCGCATCACCGGGCCGGGCCTCGGCCTGTCTGAAGGCTGCGATGGTCGCGGGGTTGTTCGCCGTCTCGGCGGGACTCACCTAGCGCCGGTCATCCGGAACCGCGAACGGTGCCGGCTCCAGCGGATGGACGAAGCGTCCGCGGCGCCGCGCGACCGTGACCAGATCGGAAGGAACACCGTGAGCATTCTCGAAGCCATCCTTCTCGGCGTCCTCCAGGGCCTGACGGAGTTCCTCCCAGTCTCGAGTTCTGGTCATCTCGCGCTGGCCGAGCACTTCCTCGGGACGCGGAGTCCCGGCGTGACCTTCGAGGTCTTCGTCCACTTCGGGACCGCGCTGGCGGTGCTCTGGTTCTTCCGCTCACGGGTGGCGGCGATCCTTGTCGCCGTCGGTCGGTGGGCGGCCCGACGCGAATACGACCGAGCGGACGCGCGTCTCGCTCTGTACATCGTCATCGGGACGATCCCGGCCGCCGTCATCGGACTGACCCTCGATGACCTGGTCGGGCGGCTCTTCGACAACCCGGTGCTGGTGTCCATCATGCTGCTCGTGACCGGCGTCGTGCTGTGGCTGACTCGGAGGATCCCGCCCGGAGGCCGTCGGCAGGAGACCGTCCGCGACGCCGTGCTGATAGGACTGGCGCAGGCCGCGGCCATCATGCCGGGCATCTCGCGGTCTGGTTCGACAATCTCGGCAGGGCTCGCGCTCGGCCTCGACCGGAGGCGGGCGGCGGAGTTCGCGTTTCTGCTCTCGATCCCCGTCATCCTCGGGGCGACCGCGGCGAGCATCGGAGATATCGCGGGTGTCGGGTACGAGATGGCATGGGCGACGTTCGCCGGCACGGTGGCGGCGTTCGTCAGCGCGATCCCGGCGATCGCCATCCTCATGAAGCTCGTGACGGTGGGAACGTTCCACCGGTTCGCATACTACTGCTGGGCCGTCGGCGCGTTCGGTCTCGTGTTCTCGCTCTCGCTCGGCTAGACGGTCTGTCGGACGCGGGGTCCGGGCTGCTTCGGAGGTCTCGCGCGTTCGAACGACACGACATCACCACAAGGGGGTCTTCATGTTCACAGCACACACAGGATGGACCGCGGCGCTTCTCGTGTTCGCTATCGCGCTGGCCGTTCCGGCGACGGCCGAGACCGCCGGTGAAGGCGTGGCCATCACCGTCTACAACAGCGACCTCGCGCTCGTGAAGGACGTCCGGACGATCGAACTCGAGCGGGGAGTCCAGGAGGTCCGCTTTCCGGACGTGGCGCAGCGCATCGACCCGACCTCAGTGCACTTCCGTGTGCTCGAGGGGGGCGAGGCGTCGGTCTGGGAGCAGAACTACCGCTTCGACCTCGCCAGCACGTCGAAGGTCCTCGAGAAGTACCTCGAGAAGGACATCGACCTCGTGACGGAGGACGCCGACCTCTTCTCGGGTACGCTTGTCAGCTATGACGGGAAGACCGTCATGCTCGACCAGGGGCGTGGGAACGGCCCCATCATCTCGCTCAACGCCGACAAGGTGTCGTACGTGCGGTTCCCGTCGCTGCCGGCAGGCCTCATCTCGAAGCCGTCGCTTGTCTGGAAGATCGGAGCCGACGATGCGGGTGAGCGTCTGGTCGAGGTGACCTATCTCACATCGAGCATCAACTGGCACGCCGAGTACGTCGGCATCGTCAACGCCGAGGACGACATGGTCGACCTCGCGGCCTGGGTTTCCGTGGACAACCGCTCCGGCGCGACCTATGCCGACGCGAAGCTCGACCTCGTCGCCGGCGACGTCAACCGTGCGAAGACGCAGCCGCAGGCCGTGATGATGCGGGACATGGCGTCCGAGGCCTTGGGGCGCGGCGCGCCCGAGTTCGTGGAGGAGGAGCTCTTCGAGTACCACCTCTACAAGCTCGACACGCCGTCGACCGTCGCCGACCGTGAGATCAAGCAGCTGACGTTCTTCCCGAGCACGAACGTTTCAGTGGCGAAGGTCCTCGAATTCGACTACCACCGCGGGACCGACGTCCGAGTGCTGCTCGAGTTCGTCAACTCTGAGGAGGCGGGACTTGGTCTGCCGCTCCCGGCGGGCACGGTCCGGATGTACAAGGCCGACTCCGCCGATGACCTGCAGTTCATCGGTGAGGATCGCATCGACCACACGGCGAAGGACGAGGAAGTCGGTCTTCTGATGGGCAACGCCTTCGACGTCGTCGCCGAGCGCATCGCGACGGATCGTCGGCGGATCACGGATCGCGTTCGCGAGGAGGACTACGAGATCTCGGTCCGCAACCACAAGGACGAAGATGTGGTCGTCCGCGTGGTCGAGCACCCCGGAGGCTACTGGACGATCCTCGACGAGAGTCATCCCTACGAGAAGACGGAGGCCAACCGGGTCGAGTTCGACATCCCGGTGAAGGCTGACGGCGAGACCGTTGTGAGCTATACTATCCGCTACGAGTACTAGCGACGGCCGGCCACGGCCGGTGAACCATCGGAGGGACCATGGAGTCCGTCGGCCAGCTTCTCAGGCAGACCCGTGAGGCTCAGGAGAAGACGATCGATGAGGTGGCCAAGGCCACTCGGATGAGTCGTCAGATCATCGGGGCGCTCGAGGATGACCATTTCAGCGTTCTGCCGGCCCCTGTCTACGTGAAGGGTCACCTCCGGACCTACGCGCGCTTCCTCGGACTCAACGAGGACGACGTCGTCCAGATGTACATGCGGTTCACGCAGCAGCAGGACAGCGTGGAACCGGACGAGTGGGACGCCGTCGAACTCGAGCTGCACGAGACGACCACGCGGACGGGTCAGATGTGGCAGCGCATCGGCGTCGGCGCCGCAGTCGCCATCGTCGCCATCGCGGCGATCACATGGGGCGTCCGACGGTTCCGCTCGCGCCCCGCACCGCCGCCACCCGCGCCGACCCAGGAGGAGCAGGTCATCGAGGCGACGACCCAGGACACGCTGATCGAGTGGCACAAGCTCGAGCTGACGGTCGTGGCGAGCGAGCGGACGTGGGTTCGTGTCTCGGCAGACGCCGTCCCGACGGCAGACCTGACTCTCAACGCCGGTGACGAGCGGACGTGGCAGGCGAACGAGCGCTTCACGCTCGATGTCGGCAACGGCGGCGGTCTCGATCTCTACCTCGATGGAACGCACCTCGGGACGGCCGGGACGGGCTCGCGGCTCGTCGAAGGTCTCGTCGTCGACGAGAACGGCATGTCCCACTGACCCAGCAGTTCCACGCACGGAAACCGAGCGTCCCGCGCACCGGCACGTGCCGACGCGCGGGACGCACTCACCCGAGCCAACGGATTCCCGCAGACCATGAGCGACCGATTCAAACTGACCGCAGACTACGAGCCGCAGGGCGACCAGGCACGCGCGATCGAGGAGCTCGTGCAGGGCATCGAGCGCGGCGACCGCTACCAGACCCTGCTGGGCGTGACCGGGTCCGGGAAGACGTTCACGATGGCCAACGTCATCGCGCGTCTCAACCGCCCGGCGCTCATCATGTCTCACAACAAGACACTCGCGGCACAGCTCTATGGGGAGTTCAAGTCGTTCTTCCCGGAGAACGCCGTCGAGTACTTCGTCAGCTACTACGATTACTACCAGCCCGAGGCGTACGTTCCGGGGACGGACACGTACATCGAGAAGGACGCCGACGTCAACGAGGAGATCGACAGGCTCCGGCTGAAGGCGACGGCGTCACTCCTCGAGCGGCGCGATGTCGTGATCGTCGCGTCGGTCTCGTGCATCTACGGCATCGGGTCGCCGCAGGTCTACAAGTCGCTGCTTCTCGCCGCGTCGGCCGGGGAGTCCGTCGATCGCGACGAGATGCTCCGAAAGCTCGTGGATATGCAGTACGAGCGGAACGACTATGAGTTCGTCCGCGGGTCGTTCCGCGTGCGCGGCGACATCGTCGAGATCCGTCCGTCGTATGAGGAGCGTGCCATCCGCATCGAGTTCTTCGGGGACGAGATCGAGGCGATCTCCGAGGTCGATCTCGTGTCTCGGAAGACGATCCGCACGATGGATCACGTGTCCATCTATCCCGCGAAGCACTTCGTCACGACGCAGGACCGCGTCGACCGGGCCGTCGAGCTCATCCAGGACGAACTCGAGGCCCAGCTCGCGGCGTTCCGCGCGCAGAACAAGCTCCTCGAGGCGCAGCGGCTTGAGCAGCGGACGCGCTTCGACATCGAGATGCTCCGTGAGATGGGGTACTGCACCGGGATCGAGAACTACTCCCGACACCTCTCGGGGCGGGCGCCGAACGAGCGACCGGCCGTGCTGCTTGACTACTTCCCGGACGATTTCCTGATGTTCATGGACGAATCGCACGTCTCGCTCCCGCAGGTCCGCGGCATGTACCGAGGCGACCGCGCACGGAAGGAGACCCTCGTCAAGTACGGGTTCCGGTTGCCGTCCGCGCTCGACAACCGGCCGCTCGTCTTCGACGAGTTCGAGGAGTTCATGAAGCGCGCGGTGTTCGTGTCGGCGACCCCCGGCGACTACGAACTCAAGGCCTCGAACGGCGTTGTCGTCGAGCAGATCATCCGTCCGACAGGTCTGGTCGATCCGGAGATCATCGTCCGTCCCGTGGACGGCCAGGTGGACGACCTGCTCGAGGAGATCCGCAGACACGTCGGGGATTCGGGTCGGGTGCTTGTGACGACCCTGACGAAGCGGATGGCCGAGGACCTGACGGACTACCTGACCGGTTTCGGGGTGCGCGTCCGCTACCTCCACTCGGATATCGATGCGGTCGAGCGTGTCGAGATCATCCGGGGACTCCGGCTCGGCGAGTTCGACGTGCTCGTCGGCATCAACCTGCTCCGCGAGGGGCTCGACCTGCCCGAAGTGTCGCTCGTCGCGGTGCTCGACGCGGACAAGGAGGGCTTCCTCCGGTCGGACACGTCGCTCATCCAGACGTCCGGCCGCGCGGCGAGAAACCTCGGCGGCAAGGTCATCTTCTACGCCGACAAGATCACGGGGTCGATGGACCGCGCGCTCAAGGAGATGGCGCGCCGACGCGACCGGCAGCTTGCATACAACGAGGAGCACGGCATCACGCCGCAGAGCATCGTGAAGAGCATCGAGGAGATCATGCGCGTCACCTCCGTCGCCGATGCGAAGGAGGACTTCGACCACGACGTCCAGATGCTCGACCTCGCACCCGGGATGGACACGGGGCAGATGATCGAGATCCTTGAGGAGCAGATGCTGCAGGCGGCGGCCGAGCTCGAGTTCGAAAAGGCGGCGAGCATCCGCGACCGGATCGACGACCTGCGGATGAGCGCGCTCGCCGGCGGATCGAAGAAGGGGAAGAAGCAGGGCAAACGGAAGCCGCCGGGCAACGCGAGCACGCCGGGCACGGTGCCGACCCCCAGGCGTCGGAAGAAGGGCGGCGGCGAGCCGCGTGTGAAGCCGAATGTCATTCGTGGCGACGACAAACGCAGGAGGAAGCGGTGAGCATGATCGAACAGGTCGCGGCCGATATCATCGCCCGCGCGATCGCTGAGGACGTCGGCAGCGGTGACGTCACGACGGAGGGGACGGTCCCGCCCGGGCAGCTCGCCCGGGCCCGTATCGTCGCGAAGGAGACGGGCGTGCTTGCGGGAGTGACCGTGGCCGAGGCAGTGTTCCACGGCCTCGATCCGTCTCTCGTCATGACGACACAGCTCATCGACGGCGAGCTTCTCGAACCCGGCGCTGTGGTGGCGACGCTCTCGGGACGGAGCCGCGCGATCCTGACCGGGGAACGGACGGCGTTGAACTTCCTCCAGCATCTCTCGGGCGTGGCGACCGCGACGGCGCGGTACGCGGCCGAGCTGCGCGGGACGGGCGTCCGGCTGCTCGACACCAGGAAGACGACGCCGGGACTGAGGATGCTCGAGAAGTACGCGGTCGCGATCGGCGGCGGGACGAATCACCGGGTCGGGCTCTGGGACATGGCGCTGATCAAGGAGAACCACATCACGGCGGCAGCCGGTATCGGTCCGGCGGTCGCAGGCGTCAGGGCGAAACACCCGGGTATCAGGATCGAGGTCGAGGTCACCAACCTCACGGAGCTCGACCGGGCGCTCGACGCGCACGCCGACCGCGTGATGCTGGACAACATGTCGCTCGACGTCATGGAGCAGGCCATCGCGCGGGCCCGTGCGCACGACCATCCCGCCGAGGTCGAGGTCTCCGGGAACGTCACGATCGAGCGACTTCGCGAGATCGCGGCGCTCGGCCCCGACTTCATCTCCGTCGGGAGCATCACTCACTCGGCCCCGGCGCTCGATCTGTCGCTCCTCATCGACCGGGGACGGGGCGACTGAGAACGTGCGGGAGGTCGTCGCCGTGAACACCCGCTGGATCATTGAGTCGCACGACACCGTCACGTCCACCATGGATCTGGCGCGTGAGCGGGTCCGCGCGGGCGCCGGGGACGGGCTCGTGGTCGTGGCGCGGGAACAGACGGCCGGCCGGGGGCGTCGCGGAAGCCGGTGGGAGTCGCCTTCCGGCGGGCTGTGGGTCTCCGTGGTCGTGCGCCCCGATCGGGGAACGGCGTCGTCGCTCACGGTGGCAGCGGCTCTGGCGGCAGCGGTCGCGTGCTGGCGGGTAACGGGAGTCAACGTCCGGGTGAAGTGGCCGAACGATCTCTATCTGTCCGACGCAAAGGTCGGTGGCGTGATGGGGGAGACGGTCGGGGCTCTCGTGATCCTCGGCGTCGGCATCAACGCGAATGTGACGAGGGAGTTCGTGCCGTCCGTCGAACACTATCGCACAACGTCGCTCCGGGTCGCGACCGGGGCGGCCGTCGATCTGACAGCGCTCCTCGACGCGTTCCTGGAGGAACTCGACGCGAGGGCCGGTGTGGTCGGCGGCGAGGGGCTTCCCGGACTCGTCGCAGAGTGGCGGAGCCGGTCTGCCGAACTCGGTAGACGCGTGATCGCGGAGCGCGACGGCCGCACGGTTCGTGGCAGGGCGACCGCCATCCAGGATGACGGGAGCCTGGTGGTAGAGACCGATGGCGACACGATCATCCTGGCACCCCACGGGGACGTGAGCCTCGGACTTCTGGCGAAGGGAAGGCCACGCGCCGAAGAAGGCACTTGACAGCGAGGCAGCATTAGCCGAATATAGCTAACTAGCGGAAATCAGTTGAATATGGCATAGTAAGAGGCACGACGATTGCTATATGAGCCATAAACGGCAAAGCTGGTGAAGTCAGCCACGAAGGGCAAAGCATGGGACGAAAGCCTGGTGAGCGGCCGTACATAGCGGTCATCGGTGACCTGGTGGCGTCGAGGATGCTGGACAGACGCGATGAGGCACAGGAGAAGGTGGTCGCGGTTCTCCAGCAGGCGAACGAGGTGTGGGAGAGCGAACTCGAGGCCGGGTTCGTGGTGACCATCGGCGACGAGTTCCAGGGTCTGCTGAGGCGCCCGGACCGAGCGTTCGATGTCATTGCATCGCTTGAGCAGGGTCTCGGGGGAATCCGAACACGGTACGGCATCGGGCTGGGGACCGTACGGACGGAACTGCTCCCGACCGCGCTTGGCATGGATGGAACAGCCTTCCACTGCGCCCGTGACGCCGTTGAGCGAGGGAAGCGCGAGGACAGGTGGATCACGGTCGCCGGGTTCGGGGACGATCGTGACTACCTTCTCAACGGTGTGCTGCGGCTGATGGGTGGCATCCGCTGGGCGTGGACCCGAGTGCAGGCGGAGACGGTCTTCGCGGTCCGCACGACCCCGACACAGAAGCTCGTGGCAAAGGCCCGGCAGGTGTCGGAAGCCACGGTCAGCAAGGCGCTCAAGGCCGCGCTCTACGAGCAGTTCGCCGAGGGGGAGGAGCTTGTTGCGACGCTGCTCTCGACCCCGGCGGATCGCGTCTCACTGAGCCCGCGACTGGTTGACAAGGAGTAGTCGCATTGGAGTGGACCAGCTCGAACACCCTCCTGGTCGTGCTCTTCGCCGGCCACGCGATCGCTGACTTCGTGGTCCAGACGGAGCGCATCGCGGCGCGGAAGGAGTGCGAGACGGGCGCGATGCTGCTCCATGGTTTGGCGACGCTCGTGACGCACGCCCTGATCGCGCTTCCCTTTCTGACCACGGAGCTTCTTCTCGGTATCGCCGTCCTCGGCGTGGCACACACCCTGACGGACTTCGTCCGGCGGGCCGTGGTTCGCGATATCCCGGACCGGGCCTTCCCCGGCCTCATGGCCGACCAGGCGGCGCACGCGCTCGCGATCGTGGCGCTCTGGTGGTTCGCGGCGGGACGAACGGGCGCTGCCCCGACCGCCGACTGGGTTCCGTGCGGCGCGGCCGCCGTGATCGCCACCTATGGGAAGGTCGCCGCAGTCGCCGGCGGACTCGCTCTGAACTGGAAGGGTGGCACGGCGGTTGTGAGACGGCTCCTTGCGCGGTATCCTGAGGTGGTGCCACAAGACAGCGGCGCGACCGAACACGAGTACGCGATGGGACGAACCATCGGATGTCTCGAACGGACGCTGGTGTTTGGCCTCGTGCTGTTGGAGCAGTGGGGCGCGCTTGGGTTCGTCCTCGCGGCGAAGTCGATCGCCCGGTTCAAGGAACTCGACAAGAAGCATTTCGCCGACTACTACCTGATCGGCACGCTGGCGAGCATGCTGGTGGCGGTCGGGACGGGGATTCTCGTGCGCTGGTTGCTGGTGGGTTAGGCTTCGGAGGGAACATGCTGCTGGCCATCGATGTGGGTAACACGAACACGGTCTTCGGATTCCTCCGGAGCGGAAAGGTCGTCTCGAGCTGGCGCGTGAGCACGCACCGCGACCGCACGGCCGACGAATACGCGCTTCTCGTCCACCAGCTCTGTGAGCACGCATGCGCGGGGATCGAGGAGATCTCGGGCGTCGTGATCTGCTCGGTCGTGCCGCCGATCACCGGGGCGCTCGAGGTGATGGCGCGCGATGCGCTCAAGCTCCCGCCGGTCACGGTACGCTCGGATCTCGAGTTGGACGTCATCATCGACTACTACGATCCGACCGAGGTGGGGGCCGACCGCCTGGCCAACGCGATCGCGATCCGGCAGCTCACAACGGATGCGGCGATCGTTGTTGACTTCGGGACGGCGACGACCTTCGACATCATCACGGCGGACGGGCACTACCGGGGAGGAGCGATCGCACCCGGCGTGAGGACGTCCAGCGAGAACCTCTTTCGTCGCGCGGCGCTGCTGCACGGCGTACGCATGCAGGCGCCCGAGTCGGCCATCGGCCGTTCGACCGACGAGGCGCTTCGCTCGGGCATCATCTACGGAGCGGCCGGTCAGGTGGACGCGATCGTGAGACGACTCTCATCGGAGATGGGGGAAACGCCCGTGGTCATCGCGACCGGCGGCCTGGCTGAGACGATCGCGCCGCTCTCCGAGACCATCGACCGCGTGGAGCCGGATCTGACGCTGCTGGGGCTCTCGATCATCTACGAGCGCGTCACGAGGCAGTAGGAACCCCACCAAAAACCCCTTGCACGGCCGAGGGGCTTCGGTTACATTAGCAGTCCGTTGATACGAGTGCTAACAGTCGCGCAGCTTCGCTTGCATGGCATGAAGGGGAGGGCGTGCGGCTCGTTGGCTTGCGATGTGTGAAGTCGGAACGGAAGCAGAACGGCCATTTCCCTGAAGGAGGAATGAGATGGCAGCGAAGAAGCTCGGGATCAAGCCGCTGTCCAACCGTGTCCTCGTGAAGCGGCTCGAGGATGAGGTGCAGACGACCGCGGGCGGGATCATCGTTCCGGACACGGCCAAGGAGAAGCCCCAGCGCGGCAAGATCGTCGCTACGGGTCCGGGCCGTATGACCGACGACGGTACGCGAATCGAGATGGACGTCAAGGCCGGTGACGAGGTGCTCTTCGGCAAGTGGTCGGGCACCGAGATCACGGTCGATGGCGAGGAGTATCTGTTCATGAAGGATGACGACATCCTGGCGGTCCTCTAGGACCCGGCCAAGACGGGGAGTAGAGCAGCATGGCAAAGCAGGTTGAGTTTGACTCCACAGCACGCGATCACCTCCGCCGCGGCGTCGACAAGCTCGCGGACGCTGTCCGCGTCACGCTCGGACCGAGAGGCCGGAACGTCGTGCTCGACAAGAAGTACGGATCTCCGGTGATCACCAACGACGGCGTCACCATCGCCAAGGAGATCGACCTCGAGCAGCCCTACGAGAACATGGGCGCCCAGATGCTCAAGGAGGTCGCCACGAAGACCGCCGACGTCGCCGGTGACGGCACGACGACGGCCATCGTTCTGGCCCAGGCCATGGTGGCCGAGGGCCTCAGGAACGTGACGGCCGGCGCCAACCCGATGTACCTCAAGCGCGGCATCGAGAAGGCCGTCGACGAAGCGATGAAGGCGCTCAAGAGCCTCTCGAAGGACGTCAAGGACCGCAAGGAGATCGCGCAGGTCGCATCCGTCTCGTCGAACAACGATTCCGAGATCGGCGACCTTCTGGCCGACGCGATGGAGAAGGTCGGCAAGGATGGCGTCATCACGATCGAAGAGGCCAAGAGCATCGAGACCTCGCTCGACGTGGTCGAGGGCATGCAGTTCGACCGCGGGTATCTGTCGCCGTACTTTGTGACGGACGCCGAGCGGATGGAGGTCGTGCTCGAGGACCCGTACATCCTGATCCACGACAAGAAGATCTCGGCGATGAAGGACCTCGTGCCGGTGCTCGAGAAGATCGCGCAGCAGGGCAAGCCGTTCCTGATCGTGGCCGAGGACGTCGAGGGCGAGGCGCTGGCGACGCTGGTCGTCAACAAGCTCCGCGGCACGATCAACGGCGCGGCCGTGAAGGCGCCGGGCTTCGGCGACCGCCGCAAGGCGATGCTCGAGGACATGGCGGTGCTGACCGGTGGCGTGGTCGTCTCCGAGGAGAAGGGTCTGAAGCTCGAGAACGCGCAGCTGAAGGACCTCGGCCGCGCGAAGCGCGTCGTGATCGACAAGGACACGACCGTCATCGTCCAGGGCGCCGGCAAGAAGGCCGACATCACCGGCCGGATCGACCAGATCCGTGGCGAGATCGAGCGGACGAAGTCCGACTACGACCGTGAGAAGCTGCAGGAGCGTCTGGCCCGGCTCGCGGGCGGCGTCGCCGTGATCAACGTGGGCGCGCCGACCGAGACGTCGATGAAGGAGAAGAAGATGCGCGTCGAGGACGCGCTCCACGCCACGCGTGCCGCCGTCGAGGAAGGTATCGTCGTCGGTGGTGGCGTCGCGCTCCTTCGCACGACCGAGGCGCTCAAGAAGATCAAGGAGAAGAACCGCGACGTGCAGACCGGCGTCGACATCGTGATCAAGGCTCTCGAGGCCCCGATCCGCCAGATCGCGGCGAACGCGGGCGTCGAGGGCTCGATCGTCGTCGAGCGTGTGCGCGAGGACAAGAAGCAGAACTTCGGCTACAACGCCGCGTCGCAGGAGTACGAAGACCTCGTCAAGGCCGGCATCATCGACCCGACGAAGGTCGTCCGTTCGGCGCTTCAGAACGCGGCGAGCGTTGCGAGCCTCCTTCTGACCACCGAGGCTATCCTCACGGACAAGCCCGAGGAGGACAGGAAGGGTCCGGCCATGCCGGGCGAGGGGATGTACTAGCGGCGCACGACCGCTGGTCGTACTGGCAAGAACACGGGGGGCTGCCGGTCAACGGCAGCCCCCTGCTGCGTGGAGCACGAGCGAGGGGCCGTCTCGAACGAGGCGGCCCCTTTGCATGGGGACGCGGCTTGAGAGCGGGACGACCGCGTCCCGGCAGGGTCCGAGGACCCTGCGCACATCTGTCACTCCCGGAGAGGGAAGTCGTCAGTCACGGAGGCGAGTCCGCGTGTCCGGTTTCCACTCCCACACCAAGGATAGCAGGTTCGGCGTCTGACTGTCAATCAGTATCTTGCGTCGCCCGGAGCGTGTCTCCACTCTTCAGAAGTTGTACAATAGAGAAAGAAACATGCGAGGCGCGCGGCCCCGGCGGCCGGCGCGCAGACCGCACGGCTGTCCGACCGGTCCGCGCACCCGTTCGGCATCCGTCCACCCGAGGGGAGTCTCCATGTCCGGTCCCGTCCGCGTCCGCGCCTGTCTGCTCATCGGTCTCGCGGCACTGCTCGCCGCCACCCCGGCGGCCGTGGCAGCACCGATCCACACGACCTATCTCTGGCACATGCACCAGCCGATCTACTGGCCGGACGGGTCCACCTGGACACCCGGGCAGTACGAGAAGGCCTACGAGACCATCGTGCTCGGGCACTCGGAGAACGACGAGGCCGAGATCTTCGGGAAGGCCGACCGTGTCGGCGACTACCAGTACTACCCGCGCGACGCGATCAACTCGATCCTCGATCTCCCCGACGCGGGCGCGCAGGTGAGCTTCGCGGGGAGTCTCATCGAGAACATCTCAAGTCTCGGCGACAACGGCTGGAACGGCGGCGTGTACGCGCCGAACTGGTATGCGTCCTATCGGGAGGCGCGCGGCTGGATGACGTCGGGGGGCAGGAGCCGGTGCGACATGGTCCTCGTCGGTCACCACCACGCGATCAACCCGCTGATGGACGAGAACGCGTTCCGCAAGGAGATCCAGATCCAGAAGGCCGCCTATCCGGGAGCGTGGGGTGACTCGAACTACTCGGTCGGTTTCTTCCCGGCGGAGATGTGCTTCTCGGAGCGGCTCATCCCCGTGCTCGAGGACGAGGGCGTCGACTGGTCGGTCGTGCCGGACCTCCACATCGCCCGGGCGTGCGCCGACTACCCGTACCACGCCAACCTGGACAACTGCGATCCGCCCAACCCCGCAGACCAGATCAATCCGGCGCAGGGCTACTACTATGCTCAGCAGATCCCGCGGGGCGTGACACTACGCGTGCCGCCGCCGTACGGATTCCAGCCGCACTACGCGCGGTACGTCGACCCTGAGACGGGTGACGAGTCGCGCATCGTCGTGGTTCCCGCGGCCAACGCCGCATCGTGGAACGAGGGCTACGGGCTGTACGGCACCGGCGAGATCGACGCGATCGCATCCCACAACGACCCCGACCACCCGATGCTCTTCCTGTTCGCGCACGACGGCGACAACGCGTGGTCGGGCGGCTACTCGTACTGGTACGAGAACGTGACGCAGTTCTGTCACGCCGCCGCGGCGCAGGGCTACGAGCCCACGGTCGTCGCGGAGTACCTGGCCGACCATCCGATCGACTGGAACGACGTCGTGCACGTCGAGGACGGCGGGTGGGTCAACGCCGACGGCGATTTCGGGAGCCCGCAGTTCATCAACTGGAACTGGCCGCTCTACGGCGCGACCGGCGAGTTCGACATCGAGAACGGCTGGGCGGTCGACGAGCGGAACTGGGCCGTGCTGACCGCGGCGCAGAACCGCGTCGAGACCGCCGAGGCGATCGGTGGGGCGGCGGACCCGACGCGCATCCAGAACCCGTCGCTCGGCGCGAACGACGTCGAGCGCGCGTGGCACTTCCTGCTCGCCGGCTACGAGAGCGGATACATGTACTACGGCAACGCGCTCGACTTCGAGGTGAAGGCGTCGATCGCGTGCAACAACGCCTGCGACCACGCCGACCCGGTCATCGCGGGAGGGACCGATACCGTGCCGCCGACGGTCTGGATCCCGCAGCGGCTTCCGTACAACCCGGGCGGGTACGGCGGCGGCTCGCTTTGGGGCTATCCCGGAGGCCAGGGCGCGGTGATGACGCAGGACTTCCATGTCTGGACGTTTGCCTACGACGTGTCGGGGCTTCAGTCGGTCGACCTCAAGTACCGCGTCGACGTCGACGGGACGAACCCGATGGGCGACGACGAGAACGAGACCTTCGCGGGCGGCGCGGGCGTCGGTGTGTGGCAGACCGTGGCCATGACGCAGCGGAGCTTCCCCGCGGGCAACGTCTACAATGACCCCGAACTAGACTTCTTCGTGATGCCCGACTACATCGCCGACCAGTACACGGCGCACATGACCGGCTTCGAGGACGTGCTGCTGGACTACTACGTCGAGGCGACCGACAGCCTCGGGCTTGTGAAGCGTTCGCCCATCCAGCACGTCTGGGTCGGGCAGGGCGGGAGCGCGCCCGGCGACACGTGTGTCTGGTGGACGCCTGCAGAGCCCGAGGCGGGGTCGACGGTGACGGTCTCCTACGACGTGGACTGCCGCGCGGTGCTCCCGAGCGACACCGACCCGGTCTACATCCACATCGGTCACAGCGGGTGGCAGGATGTGGTGAACCCCGACCCGGCGATGACGTGGGACGCCGGTGAGGAGGCGTGGACCTATACGTACTCGATTCCGTCGGTCGCGACCTCCGTGGATTTCGTGTTCAACGACGGCGCCGGCAGCTGGGACAACAACGGCGGCGGCGACTGGAGCGTGGTCGTCAGCGGCGGGAGCGGGGGAGAGCCCGGGTTTGAGATGGACGGGCAGCTCGACACCGAGGCCGAGCTCGTCGGTTCGAGCGGGACCATGGACCTCTACGCGGCGTTCGACGGCGAGTGGCTCTACGTCGCGACGCAGACCGCGGGCGGCGGGAACGACCACTTCGTGCTGCTTGACGACGAACCGGCGGCGCGCGCGAGTGCGCCGTGGGGCAAGGCCGGGACCGTGGCGGGCCGCGACTACTTCCTCGCGCAGGAGGGTGACAACGGCTGGCTCGGCTGGTTCGACGGGAACGAGTCCGTGATGGCGAGCGCGAACGTGGACAGGGCCTCCGGCGCGGTGCTTGAGGGCGCGATGAACTTGGCCGGTCTCTACGGCTCGCTTCCCGACACGATGTACGTTGCGGCGACCGCGTACGGAACCTCCGACGGCGGGCCGCTCAACGATCAGGCGCCCGACGGCAACGGCAACGGTGACGTCGAGCGCGCCGAGTACTTCGCGGTGCCGCTGACGGGCACGGGTGTCGTAGAGCCTCCCGTGGCGTCACGGTTGCTCCTGTCGCGGCCGGCGCCGAACCCGTTCCATGAGAGCGCCCGCGTGAGCTTCTTCCTCCCACAGCCGGCCTCGGTGCGATTTACGGTCTACGACGTGAGCGGCCGGGTGATTCGCGAACTGGATCGGGGTGTGAGGACGGCGGGCGAGCACGAGGTCGTCTGGGACGGGCGGGACGGACGCGGCCGTGAGGTGCCATCCGGAATCTACTTCTATCGTCTGACGACGCCCTCGGGAACCGCCGAGGGAAAGGCGGTCGTGCTGCGGTAGCCGCGGCGCAACCCCGCACGCCGGGAGCATGGAGGCGAGGCCGCGGGATGCGCTGGTCGCGGTCCGGAGCGGCTCCATCGTCTCTGTGAGGCTTGAACGAAGACGGGGCGCGCCGATGGCGCGCCCCGTCTGTCGTTTCGTGTCGTCGTTCCTCCGGTGCAGCCTGAGGAACGCCCTCACCCGATGCCGCTACCGCCCGCTTGTTGCGCGGGGCGAGACCGCGGTCTCGAACCGGGCCGGACCGGGCAGCGCCACGCCGGTGAAGTACGAGACGATGCGAGGCAGCAGCGCACTCATCTCGTCGGTTCCGTACGGGTAGACGACCTGATGCTCGAGCGGCTGCCCGCTCATGATGACCCATCCACCACCGAGGCTGTACTCGATGAGGGTCGGATCCCCGTACTCGTCCGTGCAGTAGACGGTCGCTCCGTCAGGCAGATTGTAGAAGCTCTCGTGGCTCGCGTAGTTGTGGTCCATCGTCGTCGGGAGTCCTTCGACCAGCGGGAGCTCGGGCGTCGGGATGTAGTTGTAGTAGCAGTACTCGTAGACGTATCCGACGTTGCCGGGGAGGACGATGCCGGCGGTGGACATGGACCCGTAGTTCCATCCGAGGTCGCAGGCCTCCCAGAGCAGCGAGCCGCCCGTGTAGACGAAGTTGGTGAACCGACTCTGACTGGCCGCGTAGTTGTTGTAGAAGGTCTGGTCCTGGTCGTTGCAGAGGATGACCAGGTCCTGGCCAGGGATCAGATCGACGGTCGCCATCGCAGTCGACGCGAGAATCTCGTACTGGTTCGCGCCCGATCCCTCCGTGAAACCGAGCTGCTCGATGACCTCGACCGTCGTGTCCAGGCCCCACGGGTAGTAGTCCCTGAACAGCTTGATGTGGTTGGCCGTGCCGGCGCCACCACCGACGTTGACGCTGTGGGTCACAGCGCTGATGAGGCCGTCCGTGTCACGCGCCTGGAGCGTGATCGTGTGAGCGCCGCCGGAGCTGTAGGCGTGCGTCGCCGTGGCCGTCGTCGACCACGATGTGTCCCACGTCCCGTCGCTCGTCCAGTCCCAGCGGAACTCGATGTCACCGATGACGTCGTTGTCGTCCGTCGTCACCGACGCGTCGAGGGCGAAATCGGTCCCGACGATGCCGGCCGGCGGAGCGATCGTGAACTCACAGACCGGGGCGAGCAGACCGTCGATCGAGGTCAGAACGCCCGATGCCTGGACCAGATCGTAGCCGAGGTCGGCATCCGCGCCCAGCCAGTCCCAGAAGAACGGACCCGTCGCGGTCGTCGCCCCGAGGACTTCGAGGTAGTAGGCGATGTGCTCGAGGACGAACGCTGCGCCCTCGATATAGGTCTCGCCTGGGCCGGGAGCCGTCCCGTCATGGATCCAGTCTGCGACGTCCCCGGCCTCGTTGCCGAGCATCCCGCAGAAGTGCGAGATGAACCGCTCAGTGCGGCCCTGGCGCATGGCGAGCAGAAGCTCCGATGCGTAGAGCGACGGGATCGACAGACCGGCCGACAGAGCGGTTGCATCGACGTCGGCGTCGTAGCCGACGACGAGCTCGGTCAAGTAGAGCGCGCCGCGCGCGGTGTTGAGCGCGGTCGCGCGCCCGATGGGATCGTCCCAGTCGTCGGTCTTCGTGAAGTCGTCGCCCTTATGGAAGGTCACGGCGAACGTTCCGTCGCCGAGATCGTAACTGGTCTGGTGCTCGGCGGCCGTCGTCACCGGCGGCCAGCCCCAGGCGTAGGTCGGGTCGTCGTCGCCGTCCACCGTGACCGCGTCGAGCAGCGTGCCGCCGGTGTTGTAGACGCCGGCTACGTACCAGATCTCACGCTCGCTGACGAACAGGACGTCGTCGCCGGTGGCGTCCTCGACGTGCGGCGGGGAGAGTGCCGGGCGCGCAGCGGAGCCGAGGCTCGTCATCGCCTCCTCCGCGGTCTCGATGGCGAGCTGGTACACGGTGGGGTTCTCGTCGGGATCCAGCGCGTCGCGCGCGTCGCTCAGGTGCGCCGCGTCGAGATTCGCAACGAGGTCCGTGTACGATGAAGCAGACTGGGCCGCGGTGTGGAACGCGGAACGCATCGAGTGCGTCGTGTAGATCAGATGGGGGACACCGGCCGCGAGCGCGCGAGCGGTCGTCGCGGTGCTGGCGACGGCGCTGCGTGCGCCGGGCTCGTACAGACCGATGAGCACCATGTCGCCGCCGCTCTGCGTCACGACAAGCAGCCACTGGTAGGTGTCCGAATCGACGACGTCGACCGTGAAGGATCCGTCCGCAGCGACATCGGCCTGCGCGACGGGGGAGACGACCCTGAGATCCGATTCATCGACCGTGGAGCCGCCCGCCGGGAGCACGACCGTGCCGCTGACGGTGACCGTCGGGAGGCTTGTCTCGCCTCCGTCTCCATCGCCGCCGTCAGGTCCGGAGGTCGAGCTGCAGGATACGAGCGCCAGCGCGAGTGCGATCATCACGCAGGCAACCCAGTGCTTCTTGATCACGTACTCCTCCCTTGTTCGAGGCAGGCTCTCGCCCGCCACCCGCTCTGTGAACACTCGCAAGATTTGCACAGATTGGAAAGAGATTGCAAGAACGATGCCCTGTTTCGCAAGGAGGATTCCGCTCGGGGTGGCTGTCAGTCAGTTAGGACAGCGCGCCAGCTGTCGAGGCCGATGCGAGAGATGCCGCCGCCGTCGTACAGACCGCAGTCGCGCCAGTAGCGGATGGTCGCGGCGTCGGGGTAATACTGCATGTCGGAGTCCCAGAAGTCGTCGAAGTCGCGCGTGATGAACCAGCAGACGAACGAGCCGGCGAGCGCGTCGCTCTCCTCGAGGATGCGCTCGACGTAGGCCTGCTGCGTTGCCTCGGTGGCCGGAAGGTACTCGGGGTAGGGGAGCGTGACCGGTTCGGCGGGCCAGCACGTCTCGGCGATGCCGAACAGCTTCCCGGGCGCGAGGTTGGCCAGATCGGTGAAGTACCCCGGCTCAAGCGCGTCGACGTTCCCGTCCAGTCGCGCGCACGGATACCCGCTGACGGCGACGGCGTCGCTGGAGAACAGCAGCTCGGAGACCGGGACGATCTGTGACGCCTGGTCGTTGTGATAGACGTCGGCCTGGATGGTCACGAAGACCGGCAGGAACGGGTGCTCGTCCTTGATCGCGTCGTAGACCTCCTCGGTCAGCGTCAGGAACCCGTCCCAGAGTTGAGGGGAGAAGTCGGCGAGCATGTTCGCCTCGATGGCGTACGCGAAGTAGTCGGGGTCGAACAGGTCGATCATGTACAGGCAGTGGTTCGTGAAGGCCTCGATGACGTCGGGTTCGTCGAACGCGTAGGTGTTCCAGGGCGGCGTGAGCGGCTCGCTGGCGTCGCCGCTGCGATACCACGCCAGCGCGTCACGGCTCGAGGAGATCGGGGTGACGGCGAGATAGAGCGAGTGGCCGCCGGGGATGCTGTTGTTGAGAAGGTCGAGCCAGGCCGCGTACGAGGCGGGGTAGGGGTCGCCGGCGAGCGCCTCTGGCCACGGGATCCCGCTGTCCTCGTGGATGACGACGAGGTCGGCGTCGGCGGCGATGACGTCCATGGCGTCGAGGACCGCCTGCGTCGAGTTGGCGTGGGGAAACGGCGTGAACCCCATCACGAACGTCCGGCCGGTCGATCCCGAGCCGGCGATGTTCCCGCACGAGCCCGACGCCAGGGCGACGGCTCCGAGGAGCAGGATGAGTCCCATGGTGCTGCGGTGCCTCTGCCACACGGGACGCCTCCTTGCCAAGGGTGGAGTTCGAGACTAGACTCATTGTCCATGAGATGGACGCGGAAGGCAACAGCGGCCCTCGTCCTTGCCGCGGCCGTGGTCGCGGCAGCTTTCGCGACCACCCTGGTCGCGAGGCCGGGGGAGGCCGCTGCTCAGCACGGCGGACCGGTGGTCATCGGCGCGGCGGAGCCCTCATCCGCGGGGCGGAACGAGGCGTATCCGTGGATCGACGGCGCGTTTCGCGAGACCGTGGAGTCCCGGTTGAGGACTCCGTTCGCGCACCGGCGGCGCGAGGTCGAGCCGGGCAGTTTCGGAGCATGGCTCCGGGGGCTCCCGCTCGAGCCCGGGCGGGGCGTCATCCACATGTTCGACGGCTCGAAGGCGCGCACCCAGCGCAACCACGTCGCGGTGGTCGCGCTCGACGTCGGCTCGAGCGACCTCCAGCAGTGCGCCGACTCGATCATACGGCTCCGCGCCGAGTATCTGCGCGCGTCGGGTCGCGAGGACGAGATCGCCTTCCGCTTCACCAACGGCGACCTGGCGCGGTGGACCGACTGGCGTGACGGGATGCGTCCGACGGTGCGGGGCAGTCGCGTGAGCTGGTCGCGGATGGCCGCGCGCGATGCGAGCTACGCGTCGTTCCGCCGATACCTGGACGCTGTGTTCATGTACGCCGGGACCCACTCGCTCGAGCGCGAACTCGAGCCGGTGGCCGACCCGTCGCTGGTGGAGCCGGGCGACGTGTTCATCGTCGGCGGCTTCCCGGGACACGCGATGCTCGTCATCGACGTGGCCGAGGGACGCGGGGGACGCCGCATGTTCATGCTCGCGCAGGGGCTGCTTCCCGCGCGGGACCTGCATATCGTCCACGACGGCGGGTTCATCAAGGAGTACTGGCACCCCGCGAGGTCGACCGGCCGGTTCTACGCGGGCGGCTGGCCTTTCAACTACACCGATCTGAGACGATTCGCGGAGTGAGCGAGCAGCGCGGCAAGGAGATCAGCGGAGTGACGACGAACACGACAGCGGAGAAGAAGGTCCTGGTGCTCTTCTGCGGCGGGACGCTCGTGATGGAGAAGGACGAGCGGGGGAGCCTGGTCACGCCCGAGCTCGACCGAGCCATCAGGAACCTGCTGACCATGGAGACGCGCCTCGGGGAGCTCGCGGAGCTCGAGGTCGCGCACGTCGACAACATCGACAGCGCGAACATCCGTCCGGAACACTGGGACCGGGTCGCGGAGCTCGTCTCCGAGAAGTACGGCGAGTACGACGGGTTCGTCATCACGCACGGCACCGACACGATGGCCTATACGGCGAGCGCGCTCTCGTTCGTGCTTGGGAACCTCGGGAAGCCGGTGGTCCTGACGGGTTCGCAGATCCCGGGCTCGCAGATCGAGTCCGATGCGCGTCGGAACTTCGTCAACGCGGTCCGTGTCGCCACCACGGACGTCTCGGGCGTGATGGTCGCGTTCGATCGCAAGCTCATCCTGGGCGCCCGCGCGACCAAGGTCTCCGAGTCGAAGCTCGACGCGTTCGACGGGATCAACGGGGGCCTGCTCGGGGAGATCCGGGTGGACCTCAGGCTGACCGACGCCGCGAAGCCGCGTCACGACGGCGCGATCGATCTTCGCAAGGGGTTCGAGAGCAACGTCGCGATCGTGACCCTCGCGCCGGGGATGCCGCTTCACGTGCTCGAGAGGCTCGTCGACAGCGGGGTCAAGGGACTCGTGCTCCGCGGTTTCGGGACGGGCAACGTGGCGTACGAACACCACGACGCGGTCGCCCGCGCCTGCCGGGCCGGGCTCCCGGTCGTCGTCACCACGCAGGGGCTTCAGGGCGCGACGATGATGCACTCGTACGACCTGGGCCGGCGCCTCCTCGACGTCGGGGTCATCCAGGGGTACGACATGGGGACCGAGTGCATCGTGACGAAGCTGATGTGGGCCCTCAGGCGCGCCGGCACGGTCGATGCCGTCCGCGAGCTGCTGCACACGAACTTCTGCGGCGAGATCCGGGTACCCAGAAGCGAACGAGCGGCGTAGCCGCCGCTCGTCGCGCAGGTCGCGCTCCTCTCCATCCGTCTTCGGTCCGGCTTCCGAGTCGCCGCGCGGGGTCACGCGCCGGGCGCCCATGCCTTCCGGAAGAACACGAAGCGCACGACCAGCCAGACCGCGATCGCGCCCAGCGTGATGAACCAGATCGGCCACGGGTTCGCGCGGAAGATGTAGAGCAGCGGGATGACCGTGCTCGTCCAGAGACCGCCGCCCATGAACGGCTCGTGGAGCAGCTGTTTGTAGCCGAACGCGTCGGGCGCGCGGGTCTCGAGCTTCGGATCGGCGACCCGGAGCAGCAGGATGCCCGTCGCCGTCACGCCCGTCGACTGTCCGAACTCGGCGATGCTCCGCTCGAACCAGGCGTCCGGCAGCATCCTCCTTGCCAGCCACATCACACACCAGACGTTCCAGCCCAGTCCGACCAGCATGAGCACGGCGAAGGGAACGATGTTCGCGACGATCGTCTCAATGCGAAGGGTCGCGAGCGCCGCGACGACGAGGTAGTCGAGCGCGAGACCCTGGAGCCGCTGCATGAGACCCCGGTCGATGACGTCGTGCCGATCGGCGCGGTCGAGAAGCTTCTGGACGATGACGCCGCCGAGCATCGCGAGCGGGAAGAGCGGGAAGCTTCCGAGCACCGCGTTGTCCGGGTTGGTGAGCCAGAGTGTTTCGAGACCCGCGAGCCCCTTCTGGAACCCGAGGCCGATGAGAATCGCCGCGGCGACCACGGCCAGATGGATCGTGAGCGTCTCGACCGATTCCGTCTGGAACGTGAGCAGCCCGGCGTGCTCGCGCTCCTGCTTCGGAACCACACCGTCGCCGAACGCCGCGTCCGGTCCCGTCGCGGAGGTCCGGCAGTGTCGCCGGCGGGCGGCCCAGTTGATCAGCGCCATGCCGATGACGACGCCGCTGACGACGCCGACGGTCGCGGAGCCGAGCGCCAGGTCCGCGCCCGCGGCCCAGCCCTTCTCGGCGAAGACCGGGGCGAGCCCGGCGGCGGTGCCGTGGCCGCCCTCGAAACCGACCGGGACGATGGCGCCGAACATCGGTGGCAGGTCGAAGAGCCTCGTGAGGATGAGCAGCGTCACACCGAGGCCGACCGCGTACTGCCCCCACGCCACGACCTGTCCGTACGCGAGCTGCGGGCCCGCGATATTCCAGACCTTCCGGAGTGGCGGGATGACCGCGCCCAGGAAGAGCGTCGCGAAGACGATGTTGATGAGGAAGCCCGGCAATCGGCTCCAGCCGGTCGTCGCGGCCTCCACGAACGTCGCGTCGGGGAGGTACCGCTGGATGAGCTGAATGGCGATGAGCCCCACGAGACCGCCGATGACCGAGGCGGGGAGGAGCAGCCGCTGACACCAGCGGACGCGGAAACGGATCAGCTGCCCGACGAGGAGCAGCAGGCTCAGGACGCAGAACGACAGGACGATGCGTTCGATGGGTGGCCTCCTGGCTAGCGGAGAAGGATCAGCTTCCGGGTGAGTCGCGTGCCCTCGTACTCGAACGAACAGAGATAGGCACCGGATGAGGCGGCCTCGCCCGTCGTCTCGTCGCCGTCCCAGGTGACCCGATGGCGTCCGTAGGCGAGCGGCTCGGACGCCAGCTGCCGGACGAGTCGGCCGGCGACATCGTAGATGCGTACGGTGACGTCGCCCGAGGCTCCTGAGAGCGCCAGCTCGAAGGCGACCGAGTCGGTGAACGGATTGGGCATCGCGCGTGAGATCGAGAGCGAGAGCTCACCCGGGACGGCGATGCGTGCCGCTCCGCCGGGGATGGTCGTCTCGGCCCCGCCCGTCCGCACGAGCACGAGCCGGTAGAAGAGGTCGTCCCCCGGGACCACCGCCTCGTCGAGCACCGAGCCCGCGAGCGCCGGTGGCAGCGAGTCGCCGACGGACTCGTACGGGGCGTCCTCCGCCGTGGCCCGCTCGACGCGCATCGAGACGAGGTCCTCGACCGTGTCGAGCGACCACTCGACCGAGACGGCCAGCGGGTCGACCACGGTCGCGGCGAAGGCGCCGTTGTACGGTGCCGCCTGGTCGGCCGAGAACGCGTACGGCATGGCGTCGTCCATCTCCAGCGGGGAGGTGTTGGCGACTACGAGGACGACGGCGGACAGCGTGTCCCAGCCGGCGGTCGTGAGCGTCGCGTCACCGGCGGCATCCAGCGGGAGGACCGTCTCGCCGGCCACCGCGCCCGATGCGTCGAGCGCGAGGACCGACGCCGCCTGCGGGGAGACCGGCGGTGGAGGTCCGTCGTAGCCGATCTCGACAGACTCGCAGATGTCGTTCGGGTTCTCGAAGACGAGGTAGTTGGCGCCGAGGTGGTCGGGTCTGAGTTCGAGCGAGAGTTCGGCATCGACGACCGGGTAGCTCGCGGTCGACCACGTCTCTGAGACGTCGCTCCAGGCGGCGCCCTCCTCATAGTGCGCGCCGTCGTCGCGCGACCCGATGTACCAGTTCCAGACGGCGAACTCGGCGAACTCGTCAGCCAGACTCGTGCCGAGCGCGTCGAGCTCGGTCTGAAGCGCTGCGACTGCGCCACCGCCCTCCTCCATCTCGGACCAGACCGACGAGACGATGTCACGGCCGAGCCGCTCGGCGAGGAAGAAGTTCCAGACCGCGGCGCCGTACATCGCCGTGCCTCGGTACTCGAGCGAGCGGTACGGGTGGCCGAGGTAGTACGGGAGGAACTGATAGTAGTCGTTGAGCGCGTCGTAGACCTGGTCCTCGGTCCACACGGCCGAACACTCCATGTACCAGACGTCGTCCGCGTTCAACACGTGCCCGAGCTGGCAGGCGTGATTGAACTCGTGCGCGACCGTCACCCGCATGGGAACGGTCGGGTCGGCGTACCCGAACCCCTCGTAGTCGTTGTCAATCTCGATGTAGGTCGTCACATCGTCGGGCGGGCCTCCCGGGGTTGTGTAGCCGATGAACGTGATCCCGTAGAACGAGGTGCCGAGGTCGATGAGGTAGCAGTCGTAGAGCCCGTTGCCGCCGATGTCGCCCGGGTCGTCGATGTCGCTCGGAGGCGGGCGGAACCCGAGCGTGTCGATCTCGACACGCCACGAGCGCTCGAGGGCGTCGGCGACGGCGTCGAGGTAGGACGTGTCGGGCCATCCGAGAACCGCGTTCCCGCCGGACGTGTCGTAGTGGATGCGGAAGTGGTCGGTGTCGATGTGTGACTGCAGCACGGGGCGGGTCCGCGCCTGTTCGTACAGGGCCCGTGTCGTCGCGTCGAGGAACTCGGGGTGCTGGAGTGCGTCGTGGATGGCCATGGCCCACGGCGTCCCGCACTTCTCCGGTCGCGCGTACGGTCGGTGTCCGGCCGCGCCGGATGACGGGCCCGGCTCCGCGCGGGAGTGCTCGTGGACGCATGTGAGCAGAAGGACCGGGAGGAGGATGAACAGGGCCCGGCTCGCTGGACGTCCGACCGTCGAACGCATCACGGAGGCTCCTTGGGCTGGCTCAGAGTCACCTCAGCCTAGCGAGCCTCGGTCCGTTCCGCAACCCCGTTTCGAGTGGTCTATCGGACGAGCAGCAGTTTCCGCGTCTGTCGGGTCCCGTCCGCCGTCAGCACACAGAAGTAGTGGCCGGACGCGGCCACGTCGCCGGACAGGGTTCTCCCGTTCCAGACGACCGAGTGTCTTCCGGCACCGACCGTCCGGTCGGTAAGCCGGGCGACGGTTCTTCCCGACGCGTCGTAGACGGTGAGCGCCGCGCGGGCGCCGTCGTACGGGATCGTGAACTCCAGCGTGGCCGTCGCGCTCGCCGGGTTCGGGAACACCGGCGCGAAGCTGACGCCGGGCGACTCACCGAGCGTCACGGCGATGGTCCCCGGTTCGACGAGGTCGGTCTCACCGAAGTGGTCGGTCGCCACGAGTCGGTACCAGAGTCTGTCTCCCGGTCGGACATCGGTGTCCAGGTAGAGCCCGAACGCCGAGATCTCGAGCGGCGTGTCGTTGATCGCCACGAAGTCGCCGTCTGTCGATGTGGCGCGCTCGAGCGCGAGCGAGACCACCTCGGACGGGTCGGCGAGGCTCCAGCGGAGGGTCACCTCGTCGGTCCCGTTCTCGACGCCGTAGAAGATGCCGGCGACCGGCGACGCCTTGTCGACGCTGAACGTGTAGACCATATCGTCGACGCTGGACGTGTTCATCACGATGAGGCAGGCGCGTGCGAGGGTGTCCCAATCGTCGACGGTCGCGTTGCCGTTGCCCCACGCGTTGAGCGGGATCTCGCCGATCTCGCTCGTGCTCCCGCCCGCGGCCTGTGAACAGAGCCCCGCGACGTTCGCGATGGTGCTGGTCTGTGGCCCGTCGTAGCTCACTTCGAGCTGGTCCTCCGCGCCGCCGGGGTTGTTGAGGTGTACGTAGTTGCAGCCCCAGTTGTTCGGACGGTACGCCGGGGCCGGGGCGTCATCGATGACGGGGTAGGAGCTGACCGTCTTCTGGACGGCGACCTGGGTCCAGGCCGAGCCTTCCTCGTAGTGCAGCCCGTCGTCACGCGCTCCGGTGAACCAGTTCCACGTCGCGAACTCCTCGTACTCCTCGGCGAGCGATGACGCGTGGTCGCCCAGTTCGGTGTTCATGACCGTCAGCTCGTCGACCGAGCCCTCGAGCGCGTACCACATCGCCGGGACGATGCCCGAGCCGTAGCGCTCCGAGAGGAAGATGTTCCAGACGCACGAGCCGTACCACTTCATCCCGGTTCCGTCCTGCTCATTGATCGAGAGGTACGGTGAGCCGAGGAAGTAGTGGAGGTAGCTCCGGTACATGTTCACGCTGTCCTCGATCTGCTCCTGGGCCCAGACGGATGTGCACTCCATGTACCATGGCTCGACGTGAACGTCGTGCGCGAACTGGCAGGCGTGGCAGAACTCATGGATGGCGGTCTGTCGCATGATGGTCGTCGGGCTCCACCCGAAGCCGAGGTAGTCCTTGTCCATGACGATGTAGCCGGTCGCGTCGTTCGGGGGGCTGCCGGGTGCGGCGTTGTAGTAGGTGCCCTGGCAGTATCCGAGGAGTCCGCCGGAGAGGTTCTGGAGGTAGACGTCGTAGTGCGCGCTGCCGCCGCCTCCGTCCGGGTCGGTCGCGTCGCTGGGCGGCGGACGGAAGCCGAGCGTGTCGACCTCCTCGTCCCACGCGAACTCAAGCGCGGCGGCGACCGCGTCGCGGAACGACGTGTCGGGCCACCCGGAGATCATGTGCGTGCCCGTCGTGTCGTAGTGGATGCGGAAGTGCTCAGTGTCGTAGCTGTCGGTGCAGACCGGCCTGGCGCGCATCTCATCGATGCGCTCGACCACGGCCGGGTCGAGGCTGCGAAGCGCTTCGTCGACCTCGAGCGCGATCGGCGTGCCGCACGGCTCGGGGAACTCGGTCCGATAGGTCTCGGGGAGCATGTCGGGTCGATAGAGCATGTACGACTTGAGGAGGATCATCTCCTCATACGAGATCTGGCCGGTCTCGTAGGCTTCCTCGATGTTCATCCGCGCGGTCCGTCCCTCTCCGGGGCGGTCCGCCGCCGCGATGCCGGGGTAGAAGAGGAGGCCGATCACGGCCGCCAGAAGTCCCATGGCCAGGGCAAGAAGGAGCGATCTCAAGGTTCTCATGTGGCTACCCTCGTGGCGAAGTGCACGGCGCTGGGTCCGCGGGGACATGAGAAGTCCCCGCCCATCAGGCATCTGCGTCGTGAAATGCAATCGTCATGCCAGCGTTGGAGATCCCGGCGGGGCGCGTAGTCTCGGCTTGTCGCGGGAGGGTGGGAGCGATAGAATCCGCCGAACTCCTGACCGACGGAGGTCGGCGCCGCAGTGACCCATGTTCAAGGAGGGAGCTTGCCCGAAGGCGAACGCGTGAAGCTCTTCGACGAGTGGGCCGAGCATTACGACGATTCCATCAAGGACTGGGCGACCCGGTTCCCGTTCGACGGGTACGACCAGGTGCTCGACGAGATCGAGCACCTCTCGCATCCGGCGGCGGGGCTCTCGGTTCTCGATCTCGGTATCGGGACGGGACGGCTTGCCGAGCGGTTCGTCCGGGCCGGGTGCGCCGTGTGGGGGATGGACTTCTCACCGATGATGCTCGCGAAGGTCCACCGGAAGCTGCCGGAGGTCGAGCTCATCAAGGCCGATCTGCTGGGGCACTGGCCGCTGCCGTCGGGCAGGACGTTCAACCGCATCGTCTCCGCCTACACCTTCCACGAGTTCGATCTCGAGTCGAAGGTCCGTCTCATCGAGCGGCTTGCCGGCAACCACCTCACCACGCGCGGCCGCATCGTCATCGGCGACACATCGTTTCCGAGCGAGTACGTCCGCGAGCAGGCGCGCGAGAAGTGGGGCGAGAGCTGGGATGACGACGAGTACTACTGGGCGGCCGACGAGGCCCGCGAGGCGCTCCACCACGCCGGGCTCAACGCCTACTACCACCAGGTCTCGATCTGCGGCGGGGTCTATGTCATCGAACCGAGGTAGCGGACTCCCTGGGGAAGGCGACTCGATGGGCGGACAGGCCCGTGGCCCTGCTTCGCGGGACGGGCAGTCCGCAGGTCCGCGCCTCCTGATGGGGGAGCGGGTCTACCTGCGCCGCATGACGGCCGACGACCTTCCGCATGTCCACCGCTGGCTCACCGACACCGAACTCTGCGGACTGATCGGGCATCCCGGGGTCTCCTCGATGGCGGAGATCGAGGCGTGGTTCGAGCGTGCGTCCGCCGATCCGGCGAGACGTTGGTACGTCATCGTGACGAGCGAGGACGACCGGGTGATCGGAGAGGCGGGGTTGCTGCGGCTCGACGAGCGGTGGCGGACCACGGACATGAGTATCATCATCGGCGAGCGCAACGCGTGGCGTCGCGGGTTCGGGACCGAGACCGGACGCATCCTCCTGGACTTCGCCTTCAACTACTGTGGGATGCACCGCGTGGCTGTCGGGGTCGTCGGGTTTCACGAACCGGCGCTCGCGTTCTGGGAGAGCCTCGGGTTTTCACGGGAAGGGATCCAGCGCGACGGGTACTTCCACGGCGAGGCGTTCCACGACTTCGTGATGCTGTCCGTGCTTGAGGACGAATGGCGTTCGCTGGAGGCGTGAGCCTCGCGTGGGAGAACGAAAGAACGGCCGGGATCGCTCCCGGCCGTTCCTGTGTTCTGCTGCATCCCCGGGGAGTCGAGCTCCCCGCGGGCGGATCTACATTCCGGTGGCCTCTTCGACGTCCTCGACCACGCCCTCGACAGCCTCTTCGGCTTCGTCGACAGCGCCCTCGACGGCCTCACCAGCGTCGTCCAGCATCTCGCCGGCCTCATCCGCGGCCTCGCCGGCCTCTTCCATGACGCCTTCCATAGTCTCCTCCGCCTCGGTCTGCTGCTCCTGCGAGCAGCCGGCGAAGGACATGGCGGCCAGAGCGGCGATGAGGATCAGTACGACCCATCTCCTCATGATCTGCCTCCTGTCGGCTCCCTCCGTTTCGGCGTCCGCGCGACGCCATTGCATCTCTCCGGCGCAGACTACAACGGCGGACGAAATCCGGCAAGCGCATTCTGAAGGGTCCACACCATATCATAGAACGTGTCAAGTGGCATGAACATTGCTTCAAGTATGCCTGACGGGCAGTGTCCCGGCTCATCGAGACCGGGAAGGCCGTGTTGTGCGCGTCGTGGGGGGCGTGATGGACCATCAGAACATCTTCGAAGCGATGCTCGACAATCTGTCAGACGGTGTCTACTGCACCGATCTGGAGCGGACCGTCACCTACTGGAACCGGACCGCCGAGGAGATGACGGGCTACTCGCGTGACGAGGTCGTCGGGAACCACTGCCGCGACGGGATCCTCGTCCACGTCAACGGCGACGGTCAGACGCTGTGCGAGTCCATGTGTCCCATGATGGAGACCGCTCGCGACGGCCAGGAACGCAAGGCCGAGGTCTATCTCCACCACAAGGACGGACACCGCATCCCGGTCATCATGAAGGTCTCGCCGGTCTGGAGCGACGGTCCGGGGAGCCAGATCGTCGGGATCATCCAGGTCTTCAGCGACAACTCGCCGACGCTCGCCGCGCGCGAGCGGATCAAGCACCTCGAGGACCTCGCGCTGCTCGACGAATTGACCAGACTGCCCAACCGCCGCTATGTCGTTCGGGAGCTCACGAGCCGCATCATGGAGATGTCGCGACTCGGCGAGCCGTTCGGCGTCCTCTTCGCCGACATCGACGACTTCAAGCGGGTCAACGACCAGTACGGTCACGACACAGGTGACGAGGTGCTTCGCGTCGTCGGACGCACGCTCCTTCACAACTGCCGACCGCTCGATGCGATCGGACGGTGGGGCGGGGAGGAGTTCGTCGCGGTCATCCGGGACGTCGACCGCGGCACGCTCCGCGTCATCGGCGAGCGGCTCCGCGCGCTCGTGGCCAGCTCGAAGGTCCGCCGCAACGGCAACCTCGTCGGCGTGACCATCTCGGTCGGCGGCACGACCGCCCGGCCCGGCGACTCACCCGAGTCGCTCCTCGAGCGTTCCGACCAGATGCTCTACCGAAGCAAGCAGGGCGGCCGGAATCGCGTGACCATCTTCGAGGACTAGCTCCGCGTCCGAGCACGTGTCCCCATCTTCGCGTCTTCCAATCGACACTCCCTCGCGCTATGCTCGTGGCAGCAGACCAGCGAGCATTCCAGCGAACAGGGGGACGATCATGCTACAGCTTCGCACCGTGTCCGCCGCCGTTCTGGCGGCGTTCTTCGCGATGGCGGTCGCCGCGTGCCCGGCGGTGGCAGGGGACGCCGACGATGAGGCCGCGATCGAGTCCGCGATCCGCGGGGTCCTCGGGCTCGAGCGCGTCACCTTCGGTGGACGGGTGTTCATCGACTGGATGGAATGGGCGGGCGTGGACGGCGGGCTCGAGACCGCCTACGGCGAGGAGGCGTTCGCCAGCGGGACCGAGTTCCGGTGCGCGCGTATGCAGATGAAAGGGCGGGTCGCCGAGCGTGTCGGGTTCTTCTTCGACTACGACTTCGCGGGTGGCCAAGCGACGCTCAAGGACGCGTACATCGAGTTCGGCGAGATCCCGCCCATCGGGTTCCTCCAGGTGGGACACATCCGCGAGCCGCTCGGGCTCGAGGCGCGGACGAGCGGAAAGTACCTCACCTTCGTGGAGCCGGCGCTGACCTCCGCGTTCTACCCGTGGAGGAACACCGGCGTGATGCTCCGCAACGTCGTGGCCGACGACATCCTCACCTACGAGGCCGGCGTCTTCCGCGACGCCGACGCGTTCGGCGCCGGGAGCGGGGACAACGAACTCTCGTACACGGCGCGTGTGACCGCTGCGGCCTGGCGCGGCGGCGACGGACGGATGCTGCACATCGGCGCATCGTACAGCCTTCGCCATCCGGACGAGGGTGTCGCGCTGTTCAAGGCGAGGCCGGAGAACCATCTGGGGCCCGTTCTCGTCGACACCGGCGAGCTCGAGGTCGAGAGCGTGTCGCTGCTCGGTCTCGAAGCGGCCGTCGGCCTCGGCCCGGTGCTGCTTCAGTGGGAGTCCGTGAGCGCGTCCGTCGACCGGCTTGAGGAGTCCGTCTGGCTCGGCGGGACGCGGGGGTGCTGCGGGAACCCGCTCGACTTCTCCGCGTACTACCTTCAGGGCAGCTGGATGATCACGGGGGAGCCTCATCCGTTCTCGAAGGGTGTGCCCGCGCGGATCAAGCCCGACCGCCCGCTCGGTGATGGCGGCCGCGGCGCGCTCGAACTCGCCGTGCGGCTTTCGTCGATCGACCTGACCGACGAGGACGGGATCATCGACGGGGGAGAGCTCACCAACACCACCTTCGGACTCAACTGGTACACGTCCGCGAACTCTCGGATCATGCTCAACTATGTGATCTCGAGCTACGCCGGATCGCAATCCGAGGAGCGCGACGAGGAGGTCAAGGGGACGACGTCCGCGTTCTTGACAAGATTCCAGATTGACTTCTAGCGTCCGGGAATCCGTGGCACCCCTCCGGCATCATATCTAGGTGCGGGGCAGCGAGGTGTCACTCCCGCGAAACCGGGGATTCAAACCCAGTCAAATGACTCTTGAGAGTCCCAACACGGTTTCGACGCCAGACTACCCGTAACGCGGGCCCTCCCGAAAGGGAGGGCTCGTTGCATATGTGTCCCCGGTGGCCTATGCTGTGAACCACGGTCGGGCCGAGGGGTCTCCCCGGTGGATGGGTTCACGCAGCACTCTCGGTCTCCTATCGGGTTCGTAACACAGCGCTAACAGCCGCATGTCAGCATATGAGCGTTGTGTCGCGACCACCCACCCAGGAGGAACGGCAGCGATGAGCAGGAACAGGATCCTGATCGTCGAGGACGACAAGGACATCCGCGAGCTCATGGAGTACAACCTCGGCAAGGACGGGTTCGACGTCGACGGCGTCGAGTCCGGCGAGGAGGCACTCGAGGCGGTCTCCCGGGAGCTTCCCGAACTCGTGCTTCTCGACCTCATGCTTCCGGGCATCGGCGGCTTCGACGTCTGCCGCGAGCTCAAGGGGAGCGAGGCGACCAAACACATCCCGATCGTCGTGGTCTCGGCGAAGGGTGAGGAGTCCGACATCGTCACCGGGCTCGAGCTCGGCGCTGACGACTACATCACGAAGCCGTTCAGCCCGAAGGTGCTCGTCGCCCGCGTGCGTGCCGTCCTGAGACGACGGGCCCGTGAGGTTCCGAAGGAGGAGGACGTCCTCAAGGTCCTCGACCTGACCATTCACCCCGGGCGCCGCGAGGTCGTCTACGACGATGAGCGGATCGAGCTGACGAACACCGAGTTCAAGGTGCTCCACCTGCTGGCCCGCCGCCCCGGCTGGGTCTTCACGCGCTATCAGATCGTTGACCGCGTGCACGGAGAGCACTACCCTGTCACGGAGCGCTCGGTCGACGTGCAGATCGTCGGCCTGCGCCGGAAGCTCGGCAAGGCGGGCGAGTACATCGAGACGGTCCGCGGGGTCGGCTACCGGTTCCGAGACGACGACTAGCCGCCCGGTGCTCCAGGGAGCGCCGAGGCTGGACCGGCAGAGGTGCATGCGCAGACACGGCCTTCTCTGGCACATCTTCCCAACCTATCTCATCATCACCGTTCTCTCGGTGGTCGCGATCAGCTGGTACGGCTCGATCGCCCTCCGGTCGTTCTTCTACGAGCAGGCCGAGGGCGACCTGCGCGCGCGCGCCGTGCTCCTCGAGGAGCGGTTCGGCGACGACCTGGCCGTCCCAGGTCCCTACGGCCATCTGGAGGAACCCGTCGTCGAGCTGGGACGGTCCACCGGAAGCCGGATCACACTGATCCTTCCGGACGGACTCGTCGTCGCGGACACCGACGAGGACCCTGCGGCGATGGAGAACCACGCCGACCGGCCGGAGATCGTGGAGGCGATGCAGAGTGGGGGAGGAAGCGCCGTTCGGTTCAGCCACACGCTCGGGATGAACCGCATGTACGTCGCGGTGCCCGTCGAGCGCGACGGCGTCGTCCACGCGGTCGTGCGGGTGTCGCTCCCGACGACGGCCATCGACGAGGAGCTCCAGCACGTCCGGAACCGCATCCTCCTGGCGGCGCTCGTGATGGTCGGCATCGCCGCCGCCGTGAGCTACGTCGTGACCCACCGGATCACACACCCGCTCGTCGAGATGCGGCGCGGCGCGCTCCGGTTCTCGCGTGGCGGGTTCGGGTACCGACTTCCGGTCCCGCGTTCCCTTGAACTGGCGAGCCTCGCCGAGACGCTCAACCACATGGCCGAGGACCTCGACGAGCAGATCAGCACCATCCGGAAGCAGCGTGCCGAGCAGGACGCCGTGTTCTTCTCGATGCAGGAGGGGGTCATCGCTGTGGACGCGGAGGAGCGCGTCCTCAGCATGAACCGCGCAGCCGGCGAACTTCTCGGCGTCGAGCCGCAGGCCACACCCGGCAGGAGCATTCAGGAGGCGATCCGGAACACCGACATCCACGCCTTCGCCACGCGGGCGCTCCTGAGCTCGAGACCGATCGAGGAGGAGATCGAGCTGCTCGGCGACGGTCGGAGGATCCTCCAGGCGCACGGAGCCTCGCTCCGGGCGCGGGGCGGAGCCGAGATCGGCGCGGTCATCGTGCTCAACGACGTCACGAGGATGCGGGAGCTCGAGAGCGTCCGGACCGACTTCGTCGCGAACGTCTCGCACGAGCTTCGGACGCCGGTCACGCTCATACAGGGATTCGTGGAGACGCTGCTCGACGGCGCGATCGATGACGCGGATGAGTCGAAGCGCTTTCTCCGTATCGTGCAGCGGCACTCGGAGCGACTCAACTCGATCATCGAGGATCTGCTCTACCTCTCGAGGATCGAGCAGGACGCCGGGGAGGCGCGCGTCGCGCTCGATCTTGGATCGGTCGGCGGCGTCATCCAGCGCGCCATCGAGGTCGTCCAGCCGCGGGCGCACGAGAAGGACATCCGCATCAACTCGGTCACCAGCGGCGAGCCGCGGGCTCGCATCAACTCGCAGCTCCTCGAGCACGCTGTCATCAATCTCCTGGACAACGCCGTGAAGTACAGCGACGCCGGGTCAACCGTCGAGGTGGAGATCGCGGAGGACGAGGACGCGGTCCTCATCCGCGTCCGCGATCACGGCGTCGGGATCGCGCCCGAGCATCTGCCCAGACTGTTCGAGCGCTTCTACCGGGTCGATAAGTCCAGGAGCCGCGAACTCGGCGGGACCGGCCTCGGTCTGGCCATCGCGAAGCACATCGCACAGGCGCACGGCGGCTCGATCGTCGTCGAGAGCACCCCGGGCAATGGCAGCGTCTTCTCTATCCGCATCCCGCGCGGCTAGCAGTACCCCACGCCGATGTGTGAGCGTTGCACAGGAGCGCAGCTCCGCACACTGAGCACGGCGCCACACACCTCAGCATCCCTAACACAAACCTAACTTGTGGCTGATTTTCGCCGAATCGGTCTCTCACATACTACCTCCCGTGTGTGAGAGACGGACTAGGGACGGATACAGCAGATGTGAATCCAGGGTGAGGCTTCCCGACGGGAGGCGGGGGGCGTTCAAAGGAAAGGGGCCGGTGGCGCTCGGGCGACGGTTGAGGGACCGGAGCCCGGGGGGAGGAGGAGCGGTTGAGGGACCGCTCGTTCGCCGAGTGACGTCGCTGGACTCCCCGCAGCATGCCGAGAGCTGTCAGTGTGGCTGTTACCAATCACGGAGAGAGAGAAATGGCGAAGCTGTTCGCGGTGTTGCCCGTGCTCCTCATCGTCTGCCTGCCGCTCGCGGCCGGCGCCGGCGTCGAGGATCTGACGATCGGTGGACGTTTCATGCAGGACTACACGGTCTGGGGTTCCGTCGATGACGACGTCGAGTCGGTCATCGGCGAGCAGGTCAACGGAACCGAGATCCGTCGGGCGAGAATCCACGCCAAGGGGCGTATCTACTCGAACATGAAGTTCAAGGTCAACTGGGACTTCGCCGACGGTGACGAGACCGAACTGAAGGACGCCTACCTCGAGATCACCGGTCTGCCCGGTGTCGGGAACGCTCGGATTGGTCACTTCAACGAGCCATTCTGCCTCGACGAACTCACGAGCTCCAAGTACATCTCGTTCCTCGAGCGCGCGTCGGTCAATGCGTTCGCACCCGGCCGGAACAGCGGCGTGATGCTCCACGACTCCTTCGTGGACGACCGCTTCGTCTGGCAGGCGGGCGCGTTCCGCACGACCGATGGCGCCGGCGTGGGCGAGGGTGACGATGGCGTGTCGTTCGGCGCGCGGGTCGCCGGTCTCGTGATGGGTGAGGTCAAGGACGACAACAAGTTCCACGTCGGAGTGTCGGTCAACAGCGTCACACCCGAGTGCAACGAGGTGCGGTTCCGCCAGCGTCCGGAGGTCCATCTGAGCGACCGGTTCGTGGATACCGGCACGTTCATGACCGACGGCGTCATGCGCGTCGGCGCGGAGGCGGGTGGCACGTTCGGCCCGCTGCACTTCGCCGGCGAGTACATCATGACCAGCGTGACGGCATACGAGGGCGAGGAGGAGATGGAGAGGGAGTCGTTCGAGGACGCGAGCTTCAACGGCTTCTACGGTCAGGTCGGCTACTTCCTGACCGGCGAGACGCGCGCCTACAAGGGCGGGCAGTGGGCACGCACGAAGCCCGCGGCGAACTTCCTGGAGGACGGCGGCCTCGGCGCGTTCGAGCTGCTGGCGCGTTACTCGAGCCTCGACCTCAACGACGAGGACGCCGGCATCGCCGGCGGCAAGATGGACAACATCACGTTCGGACTCAACTGGTACATGCACAGCAACGCCCGTTGGATGATCAACTACGTCATGTCCACGATCAGCGACGGAGACGAAGACGAAGTCGGGACCGCAAGCGCGCTCATCACACGGTTCCAGTTCGATTTCTAGTCGCGGATCGAAGGAGCGTCGCCGGGCCCTAACCCCACCCGGCGGCGCTTCCCGGACGCAAGCGTGCACGGGCAGGCCGGCCGCTTCCGGAGGAGGGCGTGAACACAAGACTCGCTTGTGGCTCACACCCGCCTGACGAACGGCGGCTAGAGTGTCGCCCGAGTGGAAGCCGAGGGTTGTTTCACCAATCAGGAGGAAGTGAAATGCAGAAGTTCGTCAAGATCGCCGTCGTCTGCGCGATCACCGCGGCCATCCTGGCCGTCTCCGTTCCCGCGCTCGGCGCCAAGGCGGTGCACGGCGCGGGTGCGACGTTCCCCGAGCCCATCTACGCTGTCTGGATGTACAAGTACAACCAGCTCACCGGCGTCCAGGTCGACTACCAGGGCATCGGCTCGAGCGGCGGCATCCGTCAGATCAAGGCACGCACCGTCGACTTCGGCGGCTCCGACGCCCCGCTCAAGGGCCCGGAGGTCCGTGAGGCCGGTCTGATCCAGTTCCCGATGGTCATCGGCGGCGTCGTGCCGATCTGCAATATCAAGGGCGTCGAGGCCGGGCAGCTCAAGTTCACGCCCGAGGTGCTCGCCGGCGTCTTCTCCGGCGACATCAGCTACTGGGATGATGAGGCCATCGTCGCGCTGAACCCGGGCGTCGCGCTCCCGAACGAGCCGATCACGGTCGTGCACCGCGCCGAGGGTTCGGGCACGACGTGGATCTTCACGAACTACCTGGACAAGGTTTCCGCCTCGTGGCACGAGAAGATCGGGACGGGCAAGGTCGTGCCGTGGCCGGTCGGCGTTGGCGCGAAGGGCAACCCGGGCGTCGCCAACTACGTGCAGCGCGTCAACGGCTCCATCGGCTACGTCGAGTACGCCTACGCCGTGCAGAACAACCTGCCGTACGTGATGCTCCAGAACCAGGCCGGCAAGTACGTCGGGCCGAGCATGGAGTCGTTCCAGGCGGCCGCGGCGAACGCCGACTGGGCCAACACCGACAACTACTACCTCGTTCTGACCGACCAGCCCGGTGACGGCAGCTGGCCGATCGTCGGCGCGACGTTCATCCTGCTCTACGCCGAGCAGGACGACGCCGGAAAGGCGATGGAGATGCTCAAGTTCTTCGACTGGTGCTACGAGCACGGCGCCGACATGGCGGTCGAGAAGGACTACGTGCCGATCCCGAAGAACGTCGCCGACATGGTGCGGAAGACGTGGACGGATGAGATCCGCGTCGCCGGCGCTCCGGTCTGGAAGTAGCGCCACCGCGCACGTTTGATTTCACATCGAGAGGTCGGGGTCCGCGGCCTGGCCGTCGCGGACCCCGGCATTGAGCGGGGACTGATGGTCGAGAGATACGCAATAGCTCCGGGTGCGCCCGGAAACGCTTCGCGCGACCAGAGCCGGCCGGACGCCATCTTCAAGTGGCTGACGGCCGGATGCTCGATGGTGGTCATTCTGATCATGGCCGGCATCTTGTTCGAGCTCGTGCGGAACTCCGGGATGGCGCTCAAGGAGTTCGGGTTCAGTTTCCTCACGTCGGACGCATGGAATCCGGGGATGGGGGAGTTCGGAGCGGCGAGCAGCGTGTACGGCACGCTGGTGTCGACGGCGATCGCGATGGTCATCGCGGTCCCGCTGTCGATCATCATCGCCGTGTTCCTCGTTGAGGTGGCGCGGCCGCGCGTCAGCCGGTTCATCGGCGGAGCGATCGAGCTTCTGGCAGCCGTGCCGTCGATCATCTACGGGATGTGGGGCCTGTTCGTCTTCGCGGCCCTGATGCAGAACCACGTACAGCCGTTTCTCGGGAACCGATTGGGCGCGCTCCCGCTCTTCCAGGGGCCGCCGATGGGCATCGGCATGCTCACCGCCGGGCTCATCCTCGCGCTCATGGTGCTCCCGTTCATCACGGCGGTGACCAGGGACGTCCTGATGATGGTCCCGCCGGTGCTCAAGGAATCCGCCCACGGCGTCGGGTCGACGATGTGGGAGGCCGTCCGGTTCGTCAGCCTCAAGTACGGCCGGCGCGGCATCGTGGGTGCTGTCTTTCTTGGGTTCGGAAGAGCCTTGGGGGAGACGATGGCCGTGACCTTCGTGATTGGTAACAGCCACAGAATCTCGGCTTCCCTCTTTTCTGCGGGTAATACCATCGCGTCAAGCCTGGCCAACGAATTCAACGAGGCCTCCGAACCCATCTATCTCAGCTCGCTGTTCGCTCTGGCGCTTGTGCTTTTCGGCATCACCCTGGCGTTCCAGACGATCGCGCACCACTGGGTCGCGCGCATGCAGCGAATCGAAGCGGGGGACCGCTGATGCAGCCGCGCTCGAGAACCCATCGACGGGCGGCCGACGCCACGATCCGCGTCATCATGGTCCCGGCCGCGCTCATCGGCATCGCGGTGCTCGCGTGGATCCTCTGGGAGGTCATCGTCCGCGGCGTCGGCGCGATCACACCGGCGTTCTTCACCGAGCTCCCGACGCCTCCGGGCATGGAGGGCGGGGGACTTGGGAACGCCATCCTCGGGACGGCGCTCATGACGCTGGCGGCGACCGTGCTCGGCGCCCCGATCGGGCTCCTCGCCGGGATCTTCCTCGCGGAGTTCGGTCCGTCGAGTCGCATCGCCACGGCGGTCCGGTTCACGACGAACCTCCTGATGGGAACGCCGTCGATCATCATCGGCATCTTCGTCTACGCCATCCTCGTCCTGCCGATCGGGCACTTCTCCGGCTGGGCGGGAGCGGCGGCCCTGGCGACCCTCATCCTCCCGGTGGTCATGCGGACCACCGAGGACATGCTCAACCTCGTGCCCGACGAGCTCCGTGAGTCGGGCCTCGCGCTCGGCGCGCCCCGGTGGCGCGTCACGCTCGGCATCATCTTCCGCGCCGCGAAGACCGGACTCGTCACAGGCGTGCTCCTCGCGGTCGCGCGTGTCAGCGGGGAGACTGCGCCGCTTCTGTTCACGGCACTCAACAGCTTCTACTGGCCGCAGTCGTTCGGCGAACCCACGGCGAACCTCACCGTGACCATCTTCAACTACGCCATGTCGCCGTACAGCGACTGGCAGCAGAAGGCGTGGGGCGCCTCGCTTCTCATCACCGTCAGCGTGCTCGTCGTGGCGGTGCTCGCGCGCTTCGTGATCAAGGACAGAAAAGGGAGAGCAGCATGATGGCAGTCGAGGAGAGAGCCCTCGTCCAGCCGCCGTCGGAGGTGGCGACCCAGCGCCCCGGCGAGATCGAAGACGCGGCGACACTGCCGGCGAAGGTGACCGTCAGGAACCTGAACTTCTTCTACGGTGGACAGCAGGCGCTCTACGACAACAGCATCAGCATCCCGGCGCTCCGCGTCACCGCGGTGATCGGACCGTCCGGGTGCGGCAAGTCGACGCACATCCGCGTCTACAACCGCATCTTTGAGCTGTACCGGTCGCACAGGGCGGAGGGGATCGTGGAGATCGACGGGGAGAACGTTCTGTCGCCGTCGACCGACCTGTTGAAGCTTCGCAAGAAGGTCGGGATGATCTTCCAGCGGCCGACGCCGTTTCCGATGAGCATCTTCGACAACATCGCGTACGGGGTCAAGCTGCACTACCGGGCGAGCCGGAGCGAGATCACCGACCGTGTCGAGGACGCACTCAAGCGCGGCGCCCTGTGGGAAGAGGTCCGCGGCAAGCTGTCAGAGCCCGCAACGGCGCTCTCGGGCGGACAGCAGCAGCGGCTGTGCATCGCGCGCGCCATCGCGGTGGAGCCGGAGCTGATCCTGATGGACGAGCCCTGTTCCGCGATCGATCCGGTCGCGACCTCGAAGATCGAGGACCTCATCGAGATACTGCGCGACAGCTACACCGTCGTGCTCGTCACGCACAACATGCAGCAGGCCGCGCGCGTGTCCGACTTCACGGCCTTCTTCTACAAGGGTCACATCGTTGAGTTCGGGGCCACCAAGAAGATCTTCACGAACCCAGAGAACCGGCAGACCGAGGACTACATCACCGGCCGCTTCGGCTAGCGGCCGATGCGGGAGAGAGCTGCGCGTCCGTGGTGAACGGGCCGCGCGCCGTCCCGAGCAGGAACACAGAGAGGCGAACCATGACACTGATACTCAGACGAGAGGTCGACGGGCTCAAGAAGATGATCTCATCGCTCTCGGCCTATGTGGAAGAGAACGTCCAGATGGCGGCGACCGCCATCATGGAGCGCGACGTCGAGCTCGCGAAGAAGGTGCTCAAGCGGGACGTGGAGGTGGACGATCGCGAGATCGAGGTCGAGGAGGAGTGTCTGAAGATCCTGGCGCTCCACCAGCCGGTCGCCAATGACCTTCGCTACATCGTCACGGCACTCAAGGTGAACAACGACCTCGAGCGGATCGGTGACCTGGCCGTGAACATGGCACAGGTCGCGGTGTGGCTGGCCGACCGGGGGAGTCTCGAGATCCCATACGACCTCTGCGACCTGGTCGCCAAGGTCCGCGCGATGCTGGCCGACAGCCTCGACGCGCTGATGGAACGCGACGCCGAGCTTGCGGCGAAGGTGCGGTCGGCCGACGAGGAGGTCGACGACGTCAACCGCGAGAACTACGCGGTCATCCGAAGCGCGATCCAGGAGCAGCCGAGCGAGGTGGAGCGGCTTATCATGATCCTCAGGATCTCGCACTACCTCGAGCGCATCGCCGATCACGCGACGAACATCGCCGAGGACGTCATCTACATGGTCAACGGTGAAATCGTGAGACACAGCAGGGGAGAGTAGGCGCGATCTCTTGAGACGCGCCCGGCGCGGACGTTGGAGCCGCGCCGTACGGGGTCACCCGCAAGACCCCGCGCGAACAGGCGGGTCCGGTGTGTGATGCGCAGGCCGGGCGCCCAGACATCCTGATGGAGAACCGGGACGCCCCGAGACGGTCGAACGCCAGCTCGCCCGAGTCAGCCGGCCCCCTCCGCACGGAGGGGGCTTCGCGTTAGTGGTAGAGGGCCTTGATCGCACCCCAGGTGCGGGCCTCGACCGGTGAGCCGCATGCGTCGCAGCCGTGTCCGTAGGCGCCGACACGGAGACCGGCGCCGTTGTTCCCGGGGAGGCACGGGGAGTCCGCGCAGAGGTCGTACCAGTCCGCGTGAAGGCCGCAGAAGTTCGGGTCGCTCTCCATGTTGTGCCGCAACGGAAGCTGGTCCGCGATCACGCCGACCCAGTTGCCGCCGGGGTTGGCGTAGAGGTCGCACGTCGTGAGTGTGACGGCGCTCCCGGGGACGACGGCCACGGCTTCGCCGCTCTCGCTGAACGCGATGATGGTCTGCGTGACCAGCGCGCCGGCGTTGTCGCCGACAGCGATGCCGGTGCCCGAGGTCCTCCCGCCCGACAGCCCGTTGAGCACCATCGTGCAGCCGAAGACCGTCTGTCCCCCGTCGGACTCCTCGACCGCGACGGCGCCCCCGTACGACGCCTGGTTCGAGACGAACACGCAGGTGCTCGGTCCCCACGAGCAGTCCTCGAACGCGATGCCGCCGCCGGCCGTGCCGGCCGAGTTGCCCTCGAAGAGGCTGCCCATCAGGGTGGCCCCGGTGACCTCCTCGAAGAGCGCGCCGCCGCCGCTGAACGCGGCGGTGTTGTCGTAGAAGGAGCAGGCGTCGATCGACCCGCCGTCGTTGCCCCAGGCGTAGAACCCTCCGCCGAAGCTCGCGGCATTCGTGTCGAACGTGTTCATGAAGTAGCTGTCCTCGCAGTCGGTGTCCGAGCACGCCCCGCCGCCGCAATACTCGCTCGTGTTCCGGTAGAACCCGCAGGTCACGATGGTCACATCGGTGCCGTTCCAGGTGTAGAGGCCGCCACCGTACGCATCGCCGCCGACCGCGCCATTCTCCGTGAACGTGCAGCCGTTGATGGTGGTCGTCGACGTGTGGTAGACGGCCATCCCGCCGCCCCAGCGCGCTTCATTCTGGTAGAAGTAGCAGCCGTCGACATCTCCGTCGGTGGAGTTCAGACAGAGTCCGCCGCCGCTGTTGGCCGCGTCGTTGTCCTCGAAGTCGCAGTCGCGGATATCCGGCGTTCCCTTGCGCCACCAGATGCCGCCGCCCTCGATGGTCGCCGCGTTCCCGCGGAAGACGCAGTCGCGAATGAGGACGTCGGAGCTGTCGATACGGGCGCCGCCGCCGAAGTCGGCGACCCCACCGGTCACGGTGAACCCGTCGATGACGACACCAGTCGCCCCGAACACGACGAACACGTGGTCCTGTCCACCACCGTCGATCGTGACGCAGGTGGGCTCGCCGGTCTCGCTCAGCAGGGTGACGTCGTCGATCTGGAAGAAGATGAGCGTCTCGTTGTAGGTGCCGCACTCGACGAGCACGGTGTCGCCGGGGGTGGCGTTCCAGACGCCGAGCTGGATCGTGGCGTGATCGTCTGGGACACGGATGATCGTGGCCTGCGCGGCACAGGTGATCGAGAGGATGGCCGCGGAGGCTGTGAGGGACGCGATGAGACGAGTGCGCATGGTGGACCTCCGTGTCATGACGGTGCTCTCCGTGCTCTGGTGGCCGGTGCCAGCTGTGTGCCGCGTACATTGAATGATACTCATGATGCGGTCGCGTCGTCAACTCCCGGTTCTGTCTTGCCGTCCGGAGTCCACCATGCTACAATCGAGTGAAATGAGCATGCGTCATTCCGCGAGTGGGAGGGACATCATGAGCTGCACAAGATTCGCCGCGGTCCTTTGTGTCTGTCTGGCGCTCGCCATCACCGCGGCCCCGGCGACGTCGGGGACCTTCACGTGTCTGAGCTGCACCGATGAGCATCCGAGCTGGGCGCTTCCGCGCATCAACAGCGCCGGGGACGTGGCGCTCGTGCGTGGGGAGACGAGCGGGTTCGGTGGTGCGCTCTATCTCTGGACCGGGTCGTGGGAGGAGATTGTCGCCTTCCCCGGCTGCTCGGTCGTCAACTACACCGTCAATCACCCGAAGCTCGAGCTCAACGACAACGGGCGCGCCGCGTTCCTGTCGAGCGGGTCGGAGAACGTCTCGGTCGCGGACACGACCGGGTTCATCCCGTTGGGAACCGCGCCGACGCCGCTCAACTACGCCATCGACATCAACGACTACGACCAGATCGCCGCGTACTCATACCACGCCTGGCTCAACAACCACATCTACACGTCCGACGACCCGTACACGACGTACAGCGATGACGTGGGACCTGCAGACATCATCCAGTTCCGCATCGCGTACAACAACCTGGGTCAGATCGCCTGGAAGCCGCCGTCGACGAGTACGATCTACCGGTTCACGCCGGGCATCGGGAGCGAGGCTATCGGCGTGGCCAACTACGCCACGTTCGATATCGACGACCTCGGGCGCGTGCTCTACCTTGCGGACTGGGAAAGGCTGATGCTCAATGACATGCAGGTCCGCACGAGCGAGGACCTTGCACCGAGCGCCGAGTACGGTCACTTCCGTATCTCCGACAACGGTCGTTTCGTGGTCTGGACTGAGAAGACGGAAGGGAACTGGGAACTCTGGACGCTGCTCGACGGGATGCCGACGAACCTGACGCTCGGGAGCTACTACCGGGTCGCCTCGCCCGACGTGAACAACGACGGACTCATCGTGTTCCAGTCGATCGAGAGCACCAGCTGGCCCTACGACTCGCACGTCTACATGTACGAGCCGGACCCGGTCGAGACCATCGTGTACAACGGGCACTTCGACGGCGAGACGCTCTTCGGATGGGTTCCGTCGGCGGAGGGGGCCGCGGTCGTGGACCTGGTGACCGCGGGCGCGGGCTTCGCGGCGCAGCTGACGAGCGGATCACCCGCGAGTCTCGGGCAGATGCTCGACGTGCCGACGGCGAGTTCCACGCTCGCGTTCGACGTCGACTTCCTCACATCCAACGGGACGCTGACCGTGTCACTGGCGGGAGTCGTCGTGGCGACGCTGACATCAGCCGATGACACGGAGCCCGGGTTCACCTCCATCGAGATCGACCTCTCGACGACGCCGCCGCTCGGCGAGGAGGACGCGCTGCTGCTGTTCTCGCTCGACGACGCGACATCGGCTACCGTCCAGATCGACAACGTCTCGATCGAGGAGGGCGGCTCGGGCATCGACGAGCTTCCGGACGAAGCGCGCATCGCGAGAGCGCATCCGAACCCGTTCGCGACCGAGACGACGCTCGAGTACGCGCTCGCACAGGCGGGACACGTCGAGGCGAAGGTCTACACGGCGGCCGGCCGCCTCGTGCGGACCCTGCTCGACGAGCGGCAGGACGCGGGGATCCGCAGCCTGTCGTGGGACGGGCGGGACGACGCGGGGGCGGAGCTTGCGCCGGGCGTCTACTTCGTCCGGATTCTCGCCAACGGCGCCGTGCGGAGCTCCAAAACGGTCATCGTCCGCTAGTCGGAACAGCGCAATCGACGGAGGACATACAGGAAGAGCCCCGCCGTGTGGCGGGGCTCTCTTCTTCTCGCGTCGTGTCCGGACTACCGGTAGAGCGACGTGATCCCGCCCCACGTCCGCCGTTCTACGGGGGAGCTGCACTCGCCGCACCCTCCGCCCCGCGCAATGATGTGGTCACCGCTGTTGGAGACGGAGGTGCGTAGCAGACCCGCATCGGTACCTTCGGTCGGACGCGCTCGCTAGCGAGCGGGTACACGCATACGCACCGAGGTCTCGTAGTCGGTGTAGTGAATGTAGTCGCCGTGGAGCCAGAGGACGTCGGGGCCGTCCGCTGTGTGGCCGCGCGGCACGACCGGGCGGGTGTTGTCGAGGAGCGACCCGCACGTGACGGGCTCGAACTCCCACGTCGCGCCTCCATCCGATGTCGTCCAGCGCTGGATCTCGAAGACACCGTCGACGGGTCGGGAGAGGTAGACGACCGAGGGATCGTTGTGGTCGAGCGCGATCCCGCCGGAGTACCAGAGCTCCTGACGAACGGTGTGCTTCTCCGGGTCGGCGTCGACCGTCCAGCTCCCGGCCGCGCAGATCTCGTGATCGTCCCAGGAGTCTCCGTTCCATCTGGCGTAGCGATACCGGTGGTCGTCGGTCTCCGGGAAGTTCGTGTAGGCGATGACCGGACGGTCGTACGCATCGAGCGCGATGTCCCAGACCCAGGAGCGGACGCTGTCGACACGGGCGTCGTACACGCGGTCGGCGTCGCGCGGGAAGATCGGGAGGTCATCCATGTCCTGGATGTGTGTCCCGTCCGTTCGGTAGAAGGCGCCGTTCTCGTAGCAGCAGGAGTACAGGCTGTTCGTCGGGTCGTACCGCGGGTGGCCGTCAGTGAACGCGAAGTGGATGCGCGAGTAGCCGTCGCCCACGCACTTCAGGTAGGGGCGGACGCCCTCGCTGTAGATGAGGTTGGCAGCGCGGGCCCACGTCTCGCCCTCGTCGTCCGTATAGGACACGGCCGGTCTGCCGTCGCCCCCGCGCCAGAACAGGTACGTTCGACCGCACTCGCCTTCGTCGGCGAGGGAGACGATGTTCGGATAGGTCCATCCCCAGCGCCCACCCGTGTTGGTCTGGAGCATTCGCTCCTCGTCCCAGCGGCCGATGTGCTCCGGGAAGTAGGTCGTCCGGTAGCGGAGACCGGGGACGGCCTTCGGGCTGCTCACGCCACCGTGCGGGGAGTAGTACGTCCTGATGCGGCCGTCGGCGAGGAACTCGAAGACCGGGTTGTCGTGGTCGTCGCGCTCGAGCCGCTGATGGACGTTGTGCGTTGTGAGCTCCCCGGTCTCGTGATCGATCATGGCGACGATGACGCTTCCGTCGCCGGAGACCCAGCCGGTGTACGTGCGCCGCTGCTCGCCGATGAACGTCACGGCCTTCGGGTCCTGACACCAGTTCCACGCTCCGGTGTCCGTGAGGGCGGGGAAGGTGGCGCCGGCGTGGCAGTCGGGCCTCGCAGACGGCGAGGCGGTGGCGGTCGACGCGACCGGTTCGCGAGCGGCCGCGTCGTCCGCGTCGGCCGTCACGATCCCAAGATTCCAGAGGACCGCGAGCGCCAGCGCGATGGCGGTGATGTGACGGAGTCTCCGCATGGGAAGACGCTAGCATCGGTGCGCTCGGCGGGTCAAGCGGACGTGCGAGGAGGGCTTCGCCGGGGCGCACTTGCTATCGCGGGATTCATGTGGTATCCTACCTGTGCCGCTGAGTGGTTCCCACTCGGCGGTCCCACCTCACGACTCTACAGGATGGCCAAGGAGAAGTTCGAACCCGTGTACCCGGCCGTGCCGGGAGGAGGGACGGACCATGAGACTGGCGACTGCGCTTGCGGCCGTCGTACTGGTGTTGGCGCTCGGCGCCGGCGCGGCGGCGGACATCCCGAGCTTCCTGAGCTACCAGGGTGTTCTCAACGACGACACTGGGACGCCCGTACCTGCCGGGACATACAGCGTCGTCTTCCGTCTGTACGATCAAGCGACCGGCGGGACGGCGCTCTGGGAGGAGACCCAGAGCGTGTCTGTCATCGGTGGCATCATGAACGTCCACCTCGGGACGCTGGTGTCGCTGACCGGGCTGGATTTCCTGGACCCGTACTGGCTCGGCATCTCGGTCGAGGGTGAGGCGGAGCTCTCGCCTCGGACGGCGTTCGCCACCGTGCCCTACGCCGGCCACGCGGGTTTCGCCGATACCTGTCTCGAGGGCGACTCGGACTGGGACGTCGACGGTGACGACATCCACCACGGAGTCGGGAATGTCGGCATCGGCGTGGAAGCGACCCACGCGCGCTTCGATGTCGGGACCGCGACCGGGATGGCCGCCCACTTCTCCAATGCTGCCGCAGGTGACACATTCACCATCCGCGGACAGAACGCGCGCGGCACGGTCGCGGCGTTCTACTCGTGCACCGATCCCGGGAGCCTCCCCGACGTGAACACGGCCATCTACGCCCGTGGAGCCTGCGGCGCGCGGGGAGGCCACTTCTACGCGAGCTCGGCGTCGGCGATCCGCGCCGAGAGCTGGGGAGTCGACCCCGCGCTCTCGGTCGAGTCGCTTGGCGAGGCGTATTCGGCGGAGTTCACCGGCGGTCCCGGCATCCGGGTCCACGGAACGACCGAGACCGACTACTTCGCGATGGCGACCGGTGCGGCAGCGGGGCTGGTGCTGACCTCCGACGGCGGCGGCAGCGGTACGTGGCAGGCGCCGTCCTCGGGAAGCGACGGCGACTGGCTCGTGAGCGCTGATGATATGTCCTCGGTGCCCACCGGCAACGTGGGGATTGGCGACGCGACACCGGATGGGAAGCTCCACGTCGCGGCGACCGGCGCCGCTGAGGGGTTCATCGTGGAGCACGGGGGCGCGCCCGGTCGCGTCGTTCGGATGGAGCGCACGTCCACGCCGGACAACAACAACGACATCCTCGAGATCAGGGTGCCGAGCGATGCACCCGACGACTTCTCGTTCATCGAGTGCGAGCGGGGTCCTATCGAGTTCGCCGTGCTCGGCGACGGCGACATCGTCTCAAACGGCGGCGCCAGCCTTTCCGGCGACCTCGTCGTCACCGGCGCGCAGACGTCGCTCGCCTCGGATGTTGGCCCGGTGCTTGAGGTGACGGCGAACAGCGCGACCATCCCGCGGCTGATCTCATCGGAGGCAACCGACGCGGGCGGCACCATGGACGGCTACGCGGTCTACGGGAAGTACATCCAGTCGACCGATTTCGGCATCGGTGGCAAGTTCGAGGGCGGCTACATCGGCGTCTGGGGCGTGGCCGACGAGCCAGCCGGGTCGCTCGAGCACTACGGCGTGCGGGCCCGCGCGACCGGAGGCGGCACGTACAACTACGGCATCTACGCCTCCGCCAGCACGGCCACGGCCTACGCGGGGTATTTCGAGGGCAACGTCAACGTGACGGGGACGCTGACCGCTGACACGAAGATGTTCCTGATCGACCATCCGCTCGATCCCGCCAACAAGTACCTCGCGCACGCGTGCGTCGAGAGCGACGAGATGAAGAACGTCTACGACGGCGTGGTCGTGCTCGACGGTCGGGGAGAGGCCCGCGTCGAGCTCCCCGACTGGTTCGAGGCCGTCAACGGCGAGTACCGCTATCAGCTCACATGCGTTGGCGGGTACGCGCCCGTCTACATCGCCGAGGAGATCGCGAACGGCAGTTTCGCGATCGCGGGCGGGACACCGGGTCTCAAGGTGTCGTGGCAGGTCACCGGTGTCCGGCACGACCCGTACTCGCTGGCGAACCGCGCCGAGGTCGTCCAGGACAAGCCGCCGCTCGAGGTCGGGACCTACCGGCACCCGGAGCTCTACGGGATGCCTGAGACATCCGGCGTGATGTACCGCGAGGAACGGGGTGCCGTCATCGACCCGTCGCCGGCGGCGCGGCCGGAGCGGGTGCAGGATCCGAACGACGGGGAGTAGGAACCCTCGTTGGCCAGTAGGTTGACATATGGTATAGTTTATGCAAGTATTCGTCATGCTATTCCATCCGATCGACGAACGGGCAACTACCACAGTGCATCTCAGGGAGGAGCAATGAGCTGGTCAAGACTTCTTCTCATCGCGGTACTGGCCCTTGCGGTCACGATGCCGGCGGTCGCCGACGATCCGATCGGCGAGGACTTCGGCGATGCGCCCGACCCGCCGTACCCGACCCTGGCCGCGAACAACGGCGCCTTTCACCCGTTCACGCTGTCGTTCAAGATGGGCGCGCTCATCGACGGTGAGCAGGATGGACAGCCCGACCCCGCCGCCATGGGCGACGACAACATGACGACCGATGACGAGGACGGCGTCACATTCGGTGGGAATCTCGTGCCGGGGACGACGGGCTCCGTGTCAGTCGACATGACCGGCTCTGCCCTCGGGGGCTACATCGACGCGTGGATCGACTTCGGGTATGACGGCAGCTGGATCGAGCCGGGCGACCAGATCATCGTCAGCCAGTGGGCGCCGCCCGGCGTCGCGACCGTCTTCAACTTCCCGGTTCCCGCATCCGCGGTGCCGGGCATCACGTTCTCACGGTTCCGTCTGAGTTCGACGGGCGGGCTCCAGCCTACCAGCTGGGCGATTGACGGCGAGGTCGAGGATCACACCGTGCTCATCGATGGCGGCATCGAGGAGTGGAAGTGGGAACAGCTGCCGGATCTCAGTACGGCCGGCATCGATGTCAACTGCAGCGACCCGTTCATCCTCGCCGACGACTTCCTCTGCGAGGCGCCGGGACGGCTGACGCACATCGAGGTCTGGGGCTCGTGGCGTGATGACATCCTTCCGTTCGGAAGCGACCCCGGCGCCATCGACTTCTTCCTGAGCATCCATGAGGACATCCCGGCGTCCGAGAGTCCGACCGGCTACAGCATGCCCGGTGAGCTGCTCTGGCTGCGTCCGTTCGTGCCGGGTGAGTTCAACTACGATCTCTACACCGGGAACATCATCGAGGGCTGGATGGACCCGCCGGACATGTACATCATGCCGGGCGACTGGACCTGCTGGCGGTACACGTTCGACATTCCGCCGATGGAGGCCTTCCACCAGGTCGGCATGCCCGATTCGGCGGTCGTCTACTGGCTGGATGTCCAGGCGATCCCGCACGACCAGGGCGCGCAGTTCGGGTGGAAGACGTCGGTCGATCACTGGAACGACGACGCGGTCTGGGGCATGGGTCCAGAGCCGTATCCGGGTCCCTGGGATGAGCTCGTCTACCCGCCGCAGCACGAGTGGGCGGGTCAGTCGATCGATCTGGCGTTCCGTCTGAGGATGGACTACGGCACGGGTGTTCCGGATGGGGCCGTCCCGCCGAGGCACTCCCTCTGGCAGAACACGCCGAACCCGTTCAACCCGATGACCGAGATCGCCTACGCGGTCCCCGCGGGCGGCGCGCACGTGACGATCGAGATCTTCGACGTGAGCGGTCGTCTGGTGACGACGCTCGTCGACGGGTTCGAGGAGGAAGGTGCCAGGACCGTGACGTGGGATGGCACCGACTCCAACGGTGATGCGATGGCGACCGGCGTCTACTTCTACCGCATGACCGCGGGGGAGGAGATGTCGACCAGGAAGATGATGCTGCTGAAGTAAGACCAGGTGCTCGCTCGTCACGGACAGCACGCGGGTGAGAGGACGGTCAGACAGCAGAGTGCACGGGCGGCCCGGGGCTTCGGCTCCGGGCCGTATGCATTATACTTGCCTGGCAGACACGTCTGTGTTACAATCCGGCCAGACGTGTCAATCCAGTTCATAGTGTGATGCAGCATGAGCTACGAATCAGCGGAGGGATCTGGGGGGTCTCTCCGCGAGGGACTGATACGCGCTGCGGAGGAGGGGTCGCTCCCGGTGACCGTGCGCGGCGCATGGCAATCACCATCGCTTCCGCGGGAGGAACGATGCACTGGTCGAGACTTCTGGTCGTGACCGCACTCGTTATCGCGCTGGCCGTTCCGGCAGCGGCGACGTTCAAGTGGGGCCAGGGCCCGGACTACAACGAGACGGGCGTGAACGTCGAGTGCTGTGACAACGGCGACGAGCCGTACATCCTCGCCGACGACTTCGAGTGTACGGACATGGGTCCACTCACGCGGATCTGCATCTGGGGTTCGTGGGCACACGACGAACCGCCGATGATGAACCCGACGAACGTCGGTTTCACGCTGAGCATCCACGAGGACATCCCGGCGCATCTGAACCCGAACGGCTGGTACAGCATGCCGGGCGAGTGTCTGTGGCACCACGAGTTCCAGCCGGGTGAGTTCACGATCGAGGAGAACTGGGGCGTCTACAAGTGGTGGCTCTCTCCGGGGAGCGGCGCCTGGTTCCCGTGCTGCGCGATCGTCTACAAGTACTGCTTCACGCTCGACGAGGAGTGGACGTTCTTCCAGCAGGGGACCGAGTCCCAGCCGATCGTCTACTGGCTCGACGTGCAGGCCCACCCGATGGACCCGAACAAGTACTTCGGGTGGATCTCGACGACCGACCACTGGAACGACGACGCGGCGTGGGCCACCGGCGGCGAGCCGTACGAGGGCGTCTGGCAGGAACTCGTCTACCCGCTCGAGCACCCGTGGGCTCTCGACTCGATCGACCTGGCTTTCGAGATCGAAGGCGACACCCCGATCGGTGAGGACTTCGGCGACGCGCCCCACCCGACCTACCCGACGGTCATCGGGAGCAACGGGGCCATGCACCCGTTCTACGGCGGCTACCAGATGGGGCAGTTCATCGACGGCGAGCTTGACGGTCAGCCGACACCGATGGCGGACGGCGATGACACGAACGGGATGCCCGATGAGGACGGCGTGACGTTCTCGATGCCGCTGATGACCGGACAGCAGGCGACGATGTACGTCGACATGGTGTCATCAAGCGCCGGCGGCTATATCGACGCGTGGATCGACTTCGGCGCGGACGGAAGCTGGGCCGAGGGGATGGACCAGATCGTCGCAAGCGGCTGGGCGCCTGCGGGCACGATCACGCCGTTCACGTTCACGGTCCCGGCGAGCGCGAACCCCGCGCAGACCTACGCCCGCATCCGCATGAGCTCGGCCGGCGGTCTCAGCTACGACGGCATGGCGATGGACGGCGAGGTCGAGGACTACATGCTGATCATCGAAGATGGCGGTCAGCCGGGCGACTGGAAATGGGAGCAGCTGCCCGATCTCGGCATGACCGGCATCGACGTCAACGCGACCGAGATGTTCGTGCTCGCCGACGACTTCCTTTGCGAGGAGCCGGGCCGGCTGACGCACATCGATCTCTGGGGTTCGTGGTACCAGGACATCATGCCGTTCGACGGCGACCCGATGGGCGTGGAGTTCATCCTGAGCATCCACGAGGACATCCCCGCGTCGGAGAGCCCGACCGGCTACAGCATGCCGGGCGACATGCTGTGGATGCACATGATCCCAGCCGGATCGTTCCAGGTCGAGATGTACGCGGACCAGATCGTCGAAGGCTGGATGGATCCGCCCGACTTCTACGTCATGCCGGGCGACTGGACCTGCTGGCAGTACTCGTTCGACATCCCGCCTGAGATGGCGTTCCACCAGGTCGGCACGCCCGACTCGGCGGTCGTCTACTGGCTCGACGTGCAGGCGCGTCCGCTCGACGGACAGTCGCTCTTCGGGTGGAAGACGACGACCGACCACTGGAACGACGATGCGGTCTGGGGTTACGGTCTCGAGCCGTACTTCGGCCCGTGGGACGAGCTGGTCTACCCGCCGCAGCACGAGTGGGCCGGGCAGTCGATCGATCTGGCGTTCCGTCTGAGCATGGACTACGGCACCGGCGTGCCGGACGACGTGGTCCCGAACGCGCACAGCCTGAGACAGAACACGCCGAACCCGTTCAACCCGATGACCGAGATCGCCTACGCGGTGCCCGCCGGTGGCGCGCATGTGACGATCGAGGTGTTCGATGTGACGGGTCGTCTCGTGACGACGCTCGTCGACGGGTTCGAGACCGAGGGCGCCCGGACCGTGACCTGGGACGGCACCGACGTCAACGGTGACGCGATGGCGACCGGCGTCTACTTCTACCGCATGACCGCGGGAGAGGAGACGTCGATGAAGAAGATGATGCTGCTGAAGTAGCGGAGCGACTCCTGAACGCTCGAGCCGGCCACCAGGCCGGCCAGATGCAGGAAGGACGCGCGCCCCGGGTCTCGGCCCGGGGCGCAGCGCATGGAGGACGTGTGCTTCCGTGTTTCTGCGCACGCCACAATCTCGTGCAATCGCTCAGCGGATGGAGTATGATGCTTGCGTGGATTTCATAGCGCATCGAAGCGCGAACGAGAGGCAAGGGAGGGTCCCATGCGTGCACTGATCATCCTGGCGGTCTCACTCATCACGGTGGTCGCCTCGGCGGACATCATCTACGTGAACCCGGGCGGTTCGATCCAGACGGCGCTTGATGCCGCTGCCCCGGGCGACACAGTCCTCATCAATGACGGCGTCTACAACGAGGCCGGCATCACCATGAAGCCCGGCGTGAAGCTACGAGGGACGAGCGGCGACACGACCGCCGTCATCATCGACGCCGGCAGCCCGCCGCTCTTCGAGAGCGTCTTCATCCTGAGCGATTGCGGTGACACGACCGAGATCAGCGGGCTGACCATAGCGCGCGGCATCTCATTGACGGTGCCGCCGTTCGACGGAGCCGGGATGTGGATGCAGGATTCCGACCCGGTCATCCACAACGTGATGATCACAGAGTGCTCGGCGTCGAACCTCGGCGGCGGGATGTATCTCGATCACTCGTCGCCGACCATGACGCATGTGATGCTCCGCGGGAACTCCTCGCCACTGGGCGGCGGAGGGATGGCGTGCATCAACGGTTCGAACCCTTCGCTTGAGCACTGCACCTTCCTGATGAACTCGGCGGGATCCGGCGGGAACGTCTCGTGTGATCAGTCCAGTCCGCGGCTCGACCACTGCGCGTTCCACGGAGGCGGAACGGCCAACAACGGCGACGGGATGTTCCTCACGGATCACTCGTCCCCGATGCTCACCAACGTCAGCTTCGGCACCATGCAGTGCAATCTGCCCGGCTCCCACGGTCAGTGCATCTTCATGGAGATCAGCTCATCGCCGACGTTCACGAACGTCAGCTTCTGGAACAGCGGCCTCGGGTACGGCGAGCTTCTCTACACGCTGGAAGCGTCGTGTTCTCCGACGTTCTCGTGCTGCAACATCTACGCGTGGGGCGGCAACTCATCGAAGGTCGGGGGGAGCCTCTCCGATCCCACCGGGAGCGACGGCAACATCTCGGAGGATCCGCTCTACTGCGACGCGGTGAACTGGGACCTCTCTGTTGACGCGGCATCGCCGAACCTGCCCGGCAGTCCGGACAACGAGTGCGGGGTTCTCATCGGCTGCTACGGCCAAGGCTGTGACTCGCCGGTCGAGGAGACGTCGTGGGGGATGATCAAGGCCATGTATCGGTGAGGCTGTGCCTCGCCGTGGCATCGAGCTTCCTTCCGGCCATCGAGCTGACGGCCGTACTGGACGAATACGCGCCCGCGCTTTCGAGCGCGGGCGTTTCGCTTGCGCCCCGGTCGACCCCTGGTGCATCGATCTTCCTCGTCGTGACCGGAGGGACGGAGCGGCGGACGCTCGACCTGGTCGACGCCTCGGGTGCCGGCAGCAGCGTCGTGCTCGTGGCATACCCCGGTCGGAACTCGCTCCCCGCGTCGCTCGAGGTGCTGGCGAGGCTCCAGCAGGACGGCATCGGTGGACAGATCGTGTTCCTGGACGGGCCAAGTGACGAGGGTGCCATCGAGCGGCTTCGGGACGCCGTGGACTTGTCCGGCGGACGCGCGCTCGGCGGACAGACGTCGGGCGCAGCGGGAAGCCGGCCGGCCGAGCATCGCGCGAAGCCGGATGGGCGACCGCTCGCCGGAAGGCGGGTTGGTCTCATCGGCGAGCCGTCCGACTGGCTGGTGGCGAGCAGTCCGGACTCTGCGCTTGTCCGGGGCGTCTGGGGCGCGGAGGTCGTCGAGATCGGACTCGCGGAGGTCATGAGGCGGATGGACGATTCGGCGACGGCGCCGGACGCCCCCGCCGCTGCCACCGCGTCCTTCGTCGAGTCCTTCGCCGGTGCGGCCGGCGAGTGTCGCGAGCCGTCGCGGGGTGACCTCGAAGCCTCGGGTCGCATTTACGCCGCGCTCCGGTCGCTCGTCGAGGAACACCGGCTCGACGCGCTGACCGTCCGCTGCTTCGACCTGGTGACCGACCTCGGCGCGACCGGGTGTCTCGCACTCTCGCGACTCACCGACGAGGGTGTCGTCGCCGGGTGCGAGGGCGACCTCGTGAGCGCGCTCGGGCTTCTCTGGGCGCGCGAGGAGACGGGGGAGACCCCGTGGATGGCGAACCCCGCGCGAGTCGACATCGCGTCGAACACGCTCACGTTGGCGCACTGCACGGTGCCATGCTCGATCACGGAGTCCTATGCACTGCGGTCGCACTTCGAGTCGGGTCTCGGCGCGGCGGTGGCCGGCACGATCCCGAACGGCCCGGTGACGCTGGTGCGGATCGGGGGACGTGCGCTCGACCGGGTCTGGGTGGTGCGGGGTGAGATCGTCGCTTCCGGGTGCGACGAGCGGATGTGTCGAACCCAGGCGGATGTGAGGCTGGCACCGGATGCGTCAGTCACTGAACTGCTGGGGCGCCCGCTCGGCAACCACCTGGTGCTCGTTCGGGGACATCACACCATCTGATCTGCTGCTCCCATCATCGCATACTGCGACCAACCCGACGAGGCCGTCATGCCTGGCGGTCGGCGACCCGAGACGAGCCATGGCACGGTCGGTCTGAATCCCACCGAAAGCTTGACACGACGCCCGTATGGCGGTAACTCTGACCTCATCGTGGGAAGCAGGAGCGCACTGGCGTTCTGGAAGGGGGAGAAGGATGAGGAACAGGCATGCGTGGTGGGTTGTCCTCGCCGTGATCGCGGTGGCGGGGATGGTGACGGCGGGCGTCGTCTCGGCCCGGACGGACGAGAGCACGGTCGAGCTGTCCGGTGGTGAGACACGCGTGGTCGCCGAGACCGTGTGGGTTCAGGGATTCCTCGCGGACGTCGACACGGGGGATCCGATCAACGACACGTTCACGATGGCGGCCCGGCTGTACGGTGTGCCCATGGGCGGCGCGTCGATCTGGGGACCGGAGACGCA